>Ga0074198_1000578_pt1 | contig 34986 bp, 36 predicted proteins | sample EPASupsiteSAE323_FD_64527 | JGI IMG/M metagenome (GOLD analysis project Ga0074198, IMG submission 64527) | Bioremediated contaminated groundwater from EPA Superfund site, New Mexico - Sample SAE3-23 | ecosystem: Environmental > Aquatic > Deep subsurface > Groundwater > Contaminated ... | reverse complement strand
CAAACCATTGCGCTTATACTGGCGTACTTAAAACCTGCACAGTCAGCAGCAGTGCTGTCTGTTTTGCCACAAGAAAAGCAAGCAGACGTTGCACGAAGAATTGCGGTTATGGATAGAACTTCTCCAGATGTTATTAAAGAGGTTGAACGGGTTTTGGAAAAGAAGCTTTCAGCTCTTGTGACCGAAGACTTTACTTCGGCTGGAGGTATAACTGCAATTGTAGATATTCTCAATTCAGTTGACCGTGGAACAGAAAAATTCATTATGGAAACATTGGAAATTGAAGATACTGACTTGGCTCAGGAAATCAAAAAGAGGATGTTTGTATTTGACGATATTGTTACACTTGATAATAGATCTATTCAGAGATTTCTTAGAGAAGTTGACAACAATCAGCTTGCACTTGCACTTAAAGGTTCGAGCGAAGATGTACAAAAGACTATATTCAATAATATGTCAAAACGTATGCAGGATATGATAAAAGAAGATATAGATTACATGGGTCCAGTAAGACTTAGAGATGTTGAAGATGCTCAGCAGAAGATAGTTAACATTATAAGGAAACTTGAGGATGCGGGAGAAATAGTAATATCCAGAGGTGGAGGAGATGAAATAATTGCCTAAGATTATAAAATCTTATAATGTTCTTATTGGAGAGCCTGCAAAAGTTGAAGAGCCACAGATAGAAGAATGTTTTTATGAAGAAGATGACAAAGAAGATGATGAATTTGATAAGGCATACAGCGAATTAAAAAAAGTAAGTGATGAAGAAAGTCTTGAGTTTTCAAAAAAAAAGGCGGAAGAGATAATAAAAAAAACCAGAGAACAAGCAAATGATATTATAGAAGAAGCTATGGCAAAGATTGAAGAAGAAAGGGAAATTGTACTTGAACAAGCACAAAAAAATGGTTTCGATGAAGGATATAATCAAGCTATCCAACAATGTGAAGATTTGATAAGGGAAGCAGGAATAATAAAACAACAAGCATTTGAAGAATATAAACAATTTTTGGGTGGTGCTGAAGAGGAAATATTATTAATAATTTTTGATATTGTCAAAAAAGTAATTGGACGTGAAGTAAGCACAAGTAAGGATGATATACTGTTTATGATTAAGCAATCATTAGAGACGTGTACGCACAAAGATTACATATTATTAAAAGTTTGTGAAGATGACGTCAAGACTGTAATTGACTCTAAGCATAAGATTCTTGCTATGGTTAAAGGGATAGGAGAACTTGAAATAAAAGCAGACCATTCACTGGAAAAAGGAAGCTGCCTTCTGGAAACACCTTTTGGAGCTGTAGATGGAAGCGTAAAAACAAAAATTGAACAGATTGGAAAGGTGTTTAATAGTTTAATTGAAAAATAGAAAATAAATAGGGTAATCTAAGAATTACCCTATTATAATATATGGGGGGCAAAATGCCAGAATTTTGTGCTAAAAAGTATAGGGAAGCACTTGAAAAATCAAATTTCGTAGTAAAATACGGGAAAATATCGCAGGTAATCGGTCTAACAATAGAATCAAATGGTCCTTCTGTTAGCATCGGTGAATTATGCAAGATTGATTCTTGCACTTGTAAGGATGTTCTAGCAGAGGTGGTTGGATTTAAAGATAATAAAGTTCTTCTTATGCCTCTAGGAGATATGGAAGGAATTGCACCTGGAAGCAAAGTTATTGCACTTGGAGAGACGCTTTCAGTTGGTGTTGGACCAGAACTTAAGGGAGCTGTAATAAATGGCTTAGGAAAGTCTATAGATGATAAGTATTTGCCTCTGTTCAGACAGGCATATCCTGTATTTAATCAGGCACCTCATCCTTTGAGGAGACAAAGAATAAATGAGCCGCTTGAGCTTGGGGTCAAAGCGATTGATGGTCTCTTGACAATTGGAAAAGGACAGAGAGTTGGAATATTTGCAGGAAGTGGTGTAGGAAAGAGCACATTAATGGGTATGATTGCAAGAAATACGACTGCTGATATAAATGTGATAGCTTTGATTGGAGAGCGTGGAAGAGAGGTAAGGGAGTTTCTAGAGAAGGATTTAGGAGAAGAAGGATTAAAGCGTTCGATTGTTGTGGTTGCGACATCTGATCAGCCTGCACTTATTAGACTCAAAGGTGCTTTTGTTGCAACAGCAATTGCAGAATATTTTAGAGACCAAGGGAATGACGTGCTTCTTTTGATGGATTCACTAACCAGGTTCGCTATGGCACAGCGTGAAGTGGGTCTTGCAATTGGAGAACCACCTGTTTCAAGGGGATATACTCCGTCGGTATTTGCACTTTTGCCAAAGCTTCTTGAGAGAGCAGGAAATTCGGAGAAAGGTTCAATAACCGGTTTGTACACGGTACTGGTTGATGGAGATGATCTTACTGAACCAGTTACAGATGCGGCAAGGGGCATTCTTGATGGACATATAGTGCTTTCAAGGAACTTAGCAAATAGAAATCATTTTCCTGCGATTGATGTTCTTGCAAGTATAAGCAGAGTTATGCCCGATATAGTGCCCAAAGAGCATAGAAGTATTGCAGGAGAATTTAAAAAGGTTCTTGCGGTATACAGAGACGCAGAAGACCTAATTAATATCGGAGCATATGTTAAAGGAAGCAATCCTAAGATAGATTATGCAATTGATTCAATTGACAGAGCCAATGAGTTCTTACTTCAGGAAATAGATGAAAAGTTTTCGTTTGAAGAGACACTGGAAATGCTGGAATCGGTTTTACCATAGATAGATTAATCAAGAATGGAGAGAGCGCCTGTGGCAAGCTTCAAATTCAAACTTCAGCCTCTTCTAAATATAAAAACTCAAATGGAAGATACTCTTAAAAATGAGTTGGCTAAGGCGATTCGTTGTTTGGAAGAGGAAAAGGGTTTTTTGAAAAATTTTAAAGAAGAACAGAAGAAATGTATGTCGACTATAAGTTCCGAATCGTCAAATGGAGTTACCGTTGAACGCCTTCGGAGTTATAATGCATACATTTCTTTTTTAAAAGAAAAAATTCAAAATCAAACCAAAAGAGTTAAGTCTGCACAAGAAATTGTCGATAATTATAGAGAGAAAGTAATTGAAGCATCTAAGGAGAAGAAGATGCTTGAGACCCTAAAGGATAAACAGTACGGTGAATATCTTAAGGAACAGGAAAAAAGTGAACAGAAGCGTGTAGATGAAGTGATTAGCTATAAAGAAAGTATCAAAAGGAGTTAATGGAGGATAAAATGGCAGAGGAGCAGACTGCGAAGGGAAATCGTGATACCAAGGAGAAGGATTCTCAAGAGAAAAACGAGCCCAGGGATGGAAACAAAAAAAAGAAGTCTCCTGGGCTTTTTTCATTTCTTTTTCCTATTTTACTTGCAACAACAATAATATTTGGCGTCTGGGCTTATTTCATTAAGTCAAACAAGTTTGGTCTTGGAGAAAGATATAGAGACTCATTAAAAAACATACCCGTTGTAAATATGGTACTTCCTCCCAATCCAGATCCTGAAGCAGCTGAGTACATGTCAGACGAACAGCTGGTACAAAAATACGAGGAATACAGAAAGAATAATAAAGAGTATTTAAAGAAAATTGAAGAGCAAAAAAAGACAATAGCTGATTTGCAAAAATATAAGGATGGCGAGAAAGTAATGATTAGCAGCAATCAAACTTTGAGGTCATTCATTGATGCAGAGAAAAAAAAGATTGATAGCGAAAGGAAACAATTACAAAGCGAAAAACTCAAGTTTGCAGTAGATGTAAAAAACGCTGACAAAAAAGGTTTTACCGAGTACTTTGAAAAAATGGATAAGGAAATAGCAGCACAGGTTTATGAGAAGGTATTAAAAGAAAATAAAATTAGCGATGATGTTAAAAATTACGTTAAAACATTTGAGTTGATGGAACCTGCTAGTGCGGCTAAAGTTTTGGAAAGCATGGGAGTTAGCAACCTGGATTTGGTTGCAAATATAATAAAGATGATGAAAAAGCAAACAGCAGCAGAAATAATGGCAAATATGGATTCGATATTTGCAGCAAATGTTTCAGATAGAATTGCGGTAGATTATCCGATTTATCCTGAAGAATAGATAGTAAGTTGTTTAAATAGTCAGGAAGAAAAACAAGGAAGTATATATTTGATTAAGGAAAGAAAAGGATTTTTGAAAAATCAGGAGCAAGTTTAAGAACGAAAGGAGGTGAAAAGTGATGCAAACCAATCTTATGGTAAATCTAATACCGATTTCTTCCAGTGTACAGACGGAAAAAAAACCATATATAAGTGAAGAAAATAATAAATTTAAGGATGTTTTTGAGCATAAAAGATTAAAATTTGATAGCGTAAATGAAACTTCAAAAGAAAAAGAGATTGAAAAGGTAGATGATGAAAAGCCAAAGGTAAAAAATGAAGAGACTGAAGAAGTAAGTCAAACTTTAAAGAATTCAAAAAAACAGAAAATTCACAAATATAAAAAGAAGGAAGAAGAAAAAGAAAATAGCAATGATCTTAAAAAAGATAAAGATATGGAAATAAGAACAAAACTCATGGAGCTTGCAAAAGCACTTGGCATAGACCCTGAAAAAGCAGCACAGCTAATAATGCAAGGCGATTTGACTAACATGAAGGGTTCTGAAGAAAACATAAAATCGTTTGTTGAGAAGCTGGCAACTCTTTCGGGAGTAAAAGAGCAAGAGAAGCCGGAATTAACAGAAAAGCTTAAGGACATAATTCAAAAAATCTTTGTAGAAGCAGATGAATCGAAGTATGCATCTGATAAAGAAAAACAAGAGATTGATACTCAAGATGTAAAAAAAATAGTGGATACAAATATTAAAGACAAAGTTGATAAGCAAATAAAAGCAGAAACAACTGAGGATGAAGGATTAAAAGATACAAATAATAATCAAAGCAGTCTTAAAATGACTGAAAATCCAAAATCAAATGAAAATATTAAAAAAGAAACGAAAGATGAAGCAAAGCTGGTTAAGAATCAATCAGAGAATTCAGAAGTCATAAATACAGACAACCAGCAGCTCGCAAATAAAAAAGATGATGCTTCTGAAAATGAAGAAATAAATACAGATAACAAAATTGAAATAAAGGATGATAAGAAGAAAACAGATGCTGATAATGAAGATGAAAATAAAAATGAGGATGGAAAACATGGTGATTGGACTGAGAAAGTTAAAGTAATGTTCAAATACCAAGATAAGGGCGAAAGTTCATTTAAGCTTCAGACCGCAAATAATATTCAGTCTGTTCAAAACTTGCAGGATGTGCAAATTGACCAGAAGGTTCAATTAAAAACGAGTAATTTTGTACTTCCTCGTAAAGAAGAGATATTAAATCAAATAATTGAAAAAGCTACAGTAACGTTAACACCTGATAAAGCGGAAATGGTTCTTAATCTGAAACCGGATCATCTTGGGAAACTTGAGATGAAGCTTATAACCGAAAAAGGAGTACTAAATGCGCAGATTGTTGCCGAGAATCAGCAGGTTAAACAGATTATAGAATCAAATTTTAACATATTAAAAGACGCTTTAGAGAAACAGGGAATAGCCGTTCAAGGCTTTTCGGTTTCGGTGGGAAATCACAATTGGAACAGAGAATTTCAAAACAGCGGTTGGAAGGGCCAGAATAGTAGCAATCAGAAACAATACAAAACTAACGGGATTACGGTCAGCAATTCAGCATATTTACATGATACAAATTTAAATAATAAAATAATGTGGCCGGAAAGCACCGTAAATTATACAGCGTGAAGGAGGATATAGAATGGCAGTAAGCACAGTAACTAATAGTACATCGACAACTACTTCGGCAACATCTACTTCAGCAACATCTACTAGAAGCACTGGAGAGCTAGGCAAGGATCAATTTCTTAAGCTCCTTGTTACTCAATTAAAATATCAAGATCCATTAAATCCTACGGATGACAAAGAGTTTATTGCACAGATGGCACAGTTTAGTTCTCTTGAACAAATGCAAAATCTAAATACTAGCTTTTCATCTATGAAAGCTTTTAATCTTATGGGTAAATCTGTTACTGCAACCTTGAAAAATTCAGAAACAGGTGAAACAACTGTTGTAACGGGAACGGTTGATAAGGTCAGAATCGAAAGCGGAATATCTTATGTAGAAATAAACGGTAAAGATATTCCTGTCGATAATATTACGGATGTAAATAGCGGAACATCTACTCAACTTACTGACCTAATGCAATTGATTGGCAAAAACGTAAATGCATCAGTATCAAATGGAACATCGAGCGTTAGTATTACAGGACAGGTCAGTGGCGTAAAGAAAGTATCAGGAAAAGATTGCGTTGAACTGAAAGATATTGAATTACAGGATGTTGATGTTGAAATGCCAGAATATATAACCAAGTACAAGATTGATTATCTTGAGGACAATGTTGGCAAGCAGGTTACGTTAAAGGTCAAAGACACAAAAGGAAATCCAGTCGAAATAACAGGTACACTTGTTGATGTTGTTCAGCAAGATGGAAAGATTCATGCGTTACTAGATGGGGTTACGGTTCCGGTAAGTGATATAAGCGGAATCATACAATAGTTGAAAGTGTAAAGTTGACAGTAAAAACCCAAATCAGATAATCAAGTAGGTGGTAAAAATGGTAATCAATAATAGACCCGTAATAATTCCACAAAAGCCAGTTACCCAAACAACCCCGGTTAATCAAAAGAACAATATTAGCACAGGGAAAGCGGGTTTTGGTGAAATACTTAAAGATAAGATTCAAGAGCAATCAGATGTAAAGATTTCCAAACATGCCGAGCTAAGAATGAATGCAAGAAATATCAAAATAAGTGAGAACCAGATGGAAAGAATTAAGAACGGAATAGATAAAGCACAGGAAAAAGGCGTAAGAGATTCGCTGATGTTAATAGATAATATTGCTCTTGTTGTAAATGTAAAAAACAGAACTGTAGTCACAGCTGCAAATACTCAAGAACTTAAAGAAAATGTTTTTACAAATATTGATGGTGCGGTTATAGTTTAGCTGGCCCTCTTTGAGGAAGCTAATACACCTCTGAATGACTGAAGAGGTGACCGCTTTAAAAAAAAGAAGGGGGTAATTCTAATATGATGAGATCAATGTTTTCTGGTGTTTCAGGTTTAAAATCACACCAGACAAGGTTAGACGTAATAGGTAATAATATTGCTAATGTTAATACAATAGGTTATAAAGCATCTAGGGTTACATTTCAGGAAGTATTTAGTCAAACATTAAAAGGGTCTGGAGCTCCAGACTCTACAACAGGGCGCGGAGGAACGAATCCGATGCAGATTGGTCTGGGTATGGGCGTAGCTGCGGTTGATACTCTGTTTACAAGAGGTAGTGTACAAAGAACTGATAATCCTACAGATATTTCAGTTGAAGGTGATGGGTTATTTGTAGTAAAGGGAGGAAGCGATGGGGCTTTCAAATTTACCAGAGCAGGTAATTTCACAGTTGACAAAATGGGTAACTTTGTAGCTTCAAATGGTGATAATGTATATGGGTGGCAGTATCATACAGCTGATCCAGCCAATCCTGGTGCCAGAGTATTTGACACAGAAAAAAGCATCGAACCAATAAATATTTATTCAGATTCTTACAACGGAAACAAGAAAATAATTGCTCCTCGTTCAACCGATCAGGTTTCACTTTCAGGGAACTTAAACATGAATGATGCTGCAACTGATCCGGCGGTTATCCTTCCATTGACAACGTTTGATGCCTTTGGGAATGAATATAAAGTAGAGGTTCAATTCCAGAAATCAGCTACTGATCATATATGGAACTATACTGTAACTGATACTGCAACTACACCGAGATTTGCTGATGTTACCGGTACAATGACGTTTGACGCGACTGCAGGAAGTGAAGGTAAAGCTTTATCTGCAACTGGAGGAGCTGATGCAGCAGGAACTCCACCACCTGCATTAAAAAGAGCGATTACCCTTGGCTTGAATGCTGTAGATAACAGCTTAACTGATATTAACTTCGAACTTGATTTGAGCAGAATAACTCAATATGCTACAGATAGTTCTGCAAAATCTTACAGCGTAAACGGATATAACAGCGGAACGCTTGTTACCTTTAATATTGGTGCTGATGGAATAATTACTGGTATATACAGCAATGGGCAGCAGCAACCTTTGGGGTTAGTTGCACTTGCAAACTTTGAGAACCCAAGTGGTTTGCAAAAGGTTGGAGACAATATGTACATGGCAACAACTAACTCTGGTGATTTTAAGAAAGCATTAAAACCTGGAGCTGAAGGACTTGGGACATTGAATCCGGGAACATTGGAAATGTCAAATGTTGATTTGTCAAAGGAATTTACTGAAATGATTACAACTCAAAGAGGTTTCCAGGCAAATAGTAGAATAATCACGACATCTGATGAAATCTTAAATGAGCTTGTAAATATTAAGCGATAGAGGTAAAATTTAGCATGAATAGGTCGAGAATGGCTTGAAATATAAATAAACTCACTAGGGAGCTGAAGTCTAAAAAAAATCTGATTTCAGCCCCCCCTATTGTATTTTTGGGGGAAAAATATTATGATAAGATTGAAAAGGTTGAATGGGAAAGAATTTGTCGTAAATTGTGATAGGATAGAATTTCTTGAGAGCACTCCTGATACAGTTGTAACTCTTATATCAAATAATAAAATTGTAGTAATGGAAACTATTGATGAAGTGATAGAAAAAGTGATAGAATATAGGCGACGTATTAATTCAACCTTGAAAGTTGTTCAAAAAGAAATTATTAAAGAAGTTTTGTATGAAAAAAATACACGAAACGACTAAAGATGAATTGTACTAACTAAAAGTTAATCAAGTAATCTGAAACCATTATTCGAAAAAAGATGGTTTTTAGTACTTTTCTTTATTTTGTTTCTATAAGTAGACTTATCCCGTATAATTATTATGATACAAAAGCAAAGCCGGATTTCAATGGGAGGACTGGAGCTATGGAAGGAAAGCTTAATTTTATGCTAGTAGTAATAATTGCAATTCTGTCAATGGCGGTTGCTTTTATTGTGATTTATATGGTTGTTACTGGAGGAACGGCAAGGTCACAGGGTAATGGGAAAGAAGCACTAAATCAACAGCAAAAAAAGATTGAGATTGATTACAAAAAAGCTGTTACTTATTCGGTTCCTGAAATGATTATTAATTTAAAATCTGGTGGTAACAATCCTAAATCAATAATCAAAATAGAGGTTGGAATATTATTGCAAGAAAAGAAGGTTGAAGAAGAAATAAAGGCAAGAGAAGTAGAGATTAAAGATATTATTAGGTCAACATTTAATAGCAAGACTGGCGAAGAAGTTGTTGATAATAAAATCGATCAGGTTGCACAGGAGCTTCTTGTTAAGTTTAAGGGTATGTATAAGGAACCAAAGGATTCTTCAAAAATATTGAAAGTACTTATTCCATCAGCGTTTGTTCAGTAAAATATATATAGATGTTTTATTGCGTTCAGATAAGGAGGTGGTGAAAGATGGGGGACATTTTATCGCAAAATGAAATAGATGAATTATTGAAAGCGTTGAACACTGGCGAGATTGATTTCCATCAAATGCAAGCTACTAACGAAGAACGTAAAGTTAAGAATCATGATTTTAGGAAACCAAACAAGTTTGCAAAAGACCACTTAAGAACCTTGGAAATTATTCATGAAAACTATGCAAGATTGATTACAAATTTCTTATCAGGATATTTGCGTGCCCTTGTCCAAGTAGAGGTTATATCAGTTGAAGAACTTAGTTATTACGAGTTTAATAATTCTATTTCCAATCCTGCGGTTTTGGGAATAGTTGATTTTACACCTTTGTCAGGAACGGTATTAGTTGAACTAGCTCCGAATATTGTTTTTGCACTAATTGATAGAATATTGGGAGGTAAAGGTTCATCAACACAAAAAATAAGAGAATACACAGAAATAGAGCTTGCCATAATTGAGAGAATATTAACTCAGCTCTTAAATCTTATGAGAGAACCATGGGAAAATGTTACACAAATAAAGCCAAAGCTAGATAAGATTGAGACTAATGCCCAATTTGCTCAAATTATTTCACCAAATGAGATGATTGCATTGATAACATTGAGCTGTAAGATTGGTGAAATAGAAGGAATGATTAACATTTGTATACCTTATCCGGTTTTGGAAAATGTAATAACCAAACTCAGCACCAAATTTTGGTTTTCAATGAGAGAAAAGGCTGCTACTGAAGAAAGCAAGGAAACTCTTGAAAAAAAGATTGAAGGTACGATAGTGCCAATTAGAGTTGTTTTAGGCAGAGCAGAACTTACAGTTGGGGAAGTAGCTGAAATTCAGATAGGAGATGTAGTACAGCTTGATACTAATGTTAATAGAGATTTGGCTGTATACGTTGGTGATATTTATAAATTCAATGCCCGCCCGGGAGTAAAGAAAAACAGAGTGTCGGTAAAGGTAACGGGTGTGATTAGAGAGGAGGAAGAAAATGGGTGAACTACTTTCGCAAGCTGAAATAGATGCATTGCTTAAAGGGACATCATTTGGAGCAGAAGAACAATCCCAAAGCGAAAGTGCTGAATTAACGCCACAAGAAATAGATGCAATTGGCGAAATAGGAAATATCAGCATGGGAACAGCATCAACCACTTTGTTTACTTTGCTTAGTCAGAAGGTTTTAATAACCACACCAAATGTCAGGATTCTTACATGGGGAGATTTAAAAAATGAATGTAAGGAATCTTTGGTAGCAATAAGGGCAGAATTTACTGATGGACTTAAAGGAACAAATTTGTTATTATTAAAAGAAAAAGACGTAAAGATAATTACAGACCTAATGATGGGTGGGGATGGTTCGAATACAGAAGGCGAAATAACTGATTTGCACCTTAGTGCAATAAGTGAAGCCATGAATCAGATGATAGGTTCTTCGGCGACATCTCTTGCTTCAATACTTAACAGGAGAATAGATATATCTCCTCCTAAAGCATTTAGGACTAATTTGGATGAAAATGATTTTTCGGAATTTGATTCTAAGGAAAAAGTTGTAAAAGTAGCTTTCAGGATGGAAATTGGAGATCTTATTGATAGTGAGATAATGCAACTTTTACCAATAGAATTTGCAAAAGGTATGGTTACAGGACTTATTAATCAAGCTGAAGAACCTGTTATGGAAGAAAATAACTATCATGAGCCAAAGCCAGCTGATACAAGTTATTTTGCAGAAAGTTCTAATCAAGCTGCTGTAACCCAACAGACGGCGATGCCTAATTATCAACAACCTAATCAGAATTATTCGCAGCCAGCAACAAGTCCATTTGAACAAACATCAAATCAGGGATCATTCCAAGGGCAGCCTAATAATCAGGAGCCAATGCAAAATAAGGTTAATATGAATATGGGCGGTCAACAAAGACCAGTCAATATACAACCTATACAATTTCAATCTTTTGAAGAAGGGAGGACACCTACACAAAAAGAAAATATCAGTTTGCTTATGGAGGTGCCTTTGCAGGTAACTGTTGAGCTTGGAAGAACTCATAAGCTCATTAAAGATATACTGGAATTTGCACCAGGATCTATAATTGAATTAGATAAACTTGCAGGTGAACTTGTTGATATACTTGTAAATGGAAAGATTATTGCAAAAGGTGAAGTTGTTATAATTGATGAAAGTTTTGGAGTGAGGGTATCTGAAATAGTTCAGCCTTCAAAGAGATTATAGAAGTATTTAGTACTATTATTAAAATTAAGGAGAGGGATAAAAATGGGAAAAAGGATTCTGATAGTTGATGATGCTGCATTCATGAGGATGATGATTAGGGACATACTTACTAAAAATGGTTATGAAGTAGCAGGAGAGGCAGAAAACGGAGTTAGAGCAATAGAAAGATTTAATGAATTGTTGCCCGATTTGGTTATTATGGATATTACAATGCCTGAACTTGATGGTATACAGGCTGTTAAAGAGATAAAGAAGATTAATTATGAGTCTAAGATTATTATGTGTTCAGCAATGGGGCAACAGGCGATGGTTATTGAATCCATACAGGCTGGAGCAAGAGATTTCATAGTAAAGCCTTTCCAAGCTGACAGAGTTGTTGAGGCAGTAAGAAAAGTTTTAGGCTAATGGAGATGAGATAATGCCAGGCTTTTGGAACTTGTTTTTGGGTTTGGTTTATTTTTTGATACTATTTGGTTCAATAATATTTTTAGCTTATGTATCCACTAAATTTCTTGGAACAAAAGTATCTGGTAAAATGAGGGGTAAACACTTTAGGATTATTGATTCAGTAATTCTAGGGTTTGATAAACAAATATTTCTTGTGAAAGTTGGAGAGCAACTCTTTTTGACTGCATGTTCCAATAAGGTTATTAATTCTATTACTCTTTTAGATAAAGATACATTAAATTTATCTGAAGAAGAAATAAAAGTATTGGAGCAGCAGCCTGAGAATCAAGAAGGTTTTAAAAACTATCTGGATATGTTCAGAAATATGTCAAAAAAAGAATCTAAAGAATCTGTCGAAAATATTAACATGAAACAAGACAATGAATCTAATAATTTCAGACAGAATCTGAACAAGCTTAAGAGAATTCTATCGAGAATAAACTCTCAGGAAAATGGAGATGAAAAACTTAATGAATAGCAGGTTGAAATTTGCAGTGTTCATAACGTTAATAATAGTATTGTTTATGACTGTTCCTGTAAGTGCTGAACCTGCATTACAGATTCCCAAGATTGGAATTGATATCGGGCCTGCAAAACAACCGCAGGAAGCGGCTGCGACTGTTCAAATAATATTAATACTAACTATACTTTCTATAGCTCCAGCTATCCTCGTAATGATGACTTCTTTCACGAGGATAATCATTATTCTATCCTTTCTAAGAAGTGCTCTTGGAACTCAGCAAATGCCACCCAACCAAGTTTTGATTGGATTTGCAATGTTTTTAACCTTTTTTATTATGTCTCCGGTATTTATACAAATTAACGATCAAGCATACGGTCCTTTTATGAAAGGACAGATAACTCAAAATGTCGCGTTTGCTAAGGCAGAAGCACCAATAAAGGACTTTATGTTAAAGCAAATAAAAAGTGACAAGGATTTGCTGTTATTTATTAAAATGTCAAAAATGGATTCTACAAAAGTAGAAAAAGCTAAACTGCCATTAACTGTTGTAATTCCAGCGTTTATGATAAATGAATTAAAAATTGCTTTTCAAATAGGTTTCCTTCTTTTCATTCCTTTTTTGGTAATTGATATGGTAGTATCTAGTACTCTTATGGCAATGGGTATGATGATGCTTCCTCCGTCAATGATTTCACTTCCATTTAAAATATTGCTTTTTATTATGGTTGATGGATGGAATCTTATAACCCAGACTATTATTATGGGATTTCGATAACTCGCCACTATCCCCTCTGTTTCGCAAAAGTGGGGAATAACAGAATGAAAGGAGAGCATATATGGAACAGGGAGCAGTTATAGAACTTGCAACTAGGGCATTATTAGTGATACTATATGTTTCCGGACCCATGATGATTCTCGGATTAGTTGTTGGTTTGGCGGTAAGTATATTTCAGGCAACAACGCAGATTCAGGAACAGACGCTTACATTTGTACCAAAACTAATTGCAATACTAGGCGGAGTTTTAATATTTGGGCCATGGATGCTGGCTGTTATGAAAGAATTTACACTGAATCTATTTCAGAATATTAATATGTATGTAAAGTAACTCACCCCTAGCCCCTTTCTTTTCAAAAGAGGGGAAATAGAATGATTTTTATAGTTGCAAGCAAGTAGTTACGAAAGGGATGGCTGGGTTGGATATATTAATGGGAGGAATGCTAACCAACATAGAAATTTTTTTACTCGTATTTGTGAGAATGAGTTCCCTATTTATTATTTCTCCTATTTTTGGAAGAAGAAATGTTCCGAGTATTTTTAAAATTGGATTTGCATTAATGGTATCCGTAATTCTGATGAATGTAGTTGAACTGCCAGTAAATGTTAACTTGTACAGTATATATGATTTTTCAATAGCTGTTTTTAAAGAATTTATTGTTGGATTGGTGCTTGGTTACGTCGGTTTTGTTATTTTATCAGCAATATACCTTGCAGGACAACTGATTGATACACAAATAGGCTTCGGCATAGTCAGCGTAATAGACCCTGTAAGCAATATTCAAGTTCCAATTACTGCAACACTTTATTATGGACTTACGATGGTTATTTTTCTTACAATAAACGGTCACCATATGTTAATTGATGCCGTAGTAAGAAGTTTTAACATAATTCCGATTAGTACAGCCGTTTTTTCACAAGGAATGACGCCGCAGTTGATTCAGATAATGGGAATGGTTTTTATAATAGCTTTTAAAATAAGTGCGCCAATAATCGCAGCAGCATTAATTTGTGACGTTGCGTTAGGAATATTATCAAGGACAATGCCGCAGATGAACATATTTTTTGTAGGTATTCCTTTAAAAATTGTATTGGGGCTGGTCGTAGTAATGATTACAATTCCAGCTTTTATTTCAATAGTGAGTTTTTCAATAGATAATATAAATGAGCAGACAAATACAGTAATGAATCTTATGGCACCGCAAAAGGTTGGTAGTTTCTAGTTGGTAAGTGTTGGTATTGAGGAGATATTTCAAGATGGCATTAGTAGCTGTTTTTTTGAAACAAAATATTATTACATATATGTGCCATATTTTTAATCTTGATAAAATGGCAGGCAAAACCACGAACTATGAATCACCAACTATGAATAATTATTACTCAATAAGTCTTCAGTTCTTTGCTGATGATGAGAAGACAGAAAAAGCAACACCCAAAAAACGTCAGGATGCAAGGCAAAAAGGTCAGGTATTAAAGAGCAAAGAAGTAAATTCTGCTGTACTTTTGTTGGCAATGTTTTTAACAATAAAATACAGCAGTCCAATGATTTATGAAGAACTTTCCAACTACTTCAAGGTTGTATTTAATGAATACATGAAGCGTGATATTACTGAAATTAGTACTTTCATGAATTTCGTGACTTATACCCTAAGTGTATTTATGAAAATAACGCTTCCCATATTTTTAGTTTCAATACTGGCGGGATTAATATGTGGCTATGCTCAGGTAGGATTCTTATTTACTTTAGAGCCGCTTAAAGTTAAGCTTGATAAGCTGAATCCTATTAATGGATTTAAACAACTTTTTTCAAAACAATCATTAGTAGAACTTATAAAATCCTTTTTCAAGATTAGTGTTTCGCTTTACATAACATTTTTATATCTTAAAGGTGAAGTAAATAATATTTTTAAAATTGTAGATATGGATGTAATCAACATTTTTATATATATTGGTAACATTGCAATTAATGTTTCAATAGCAATAGTAATTGTTATTGGAATTTTAGCTATATTTGATTATATTTTTCAATGGTGGGATTACGAAAGAAATTTAAAAATGTCCAAGCATGAGGTTAAGGAAGAATATAAGCAGATGGAAGGTAATCCACTGGTTAAATCTAAGATTAAACAGAAACAGCGCCAAATGGCTGCAAGCAGAATGATGAAAGAAATCCCAAAGGCTGATGTGGTTATTACAAATCCTACCCATTTTGCTGTGGCTTTAAAATATGAACCAGAGAAAAATACTGCACCTATGCTTATAGCAAAGGGGCAAGATTATTTGGCTTTAAGAATAAAAGAAATTGCCAAGGAAAACAGTGTTGAGATAGTAGAAAACAAACAACTTGCCAGGACGTTATATAGCACTGTGGAAATAGGCGAACAAATACCAGAAGATTTATATCAGACAGTAGCTGAAGTTCTAGCATTTGTATACAGCTTGAAAGAAAACAAATCAGCAGTTTAACTCGCTTAGTTATCTCTGCATTCTGATTTTTTGAGAGTAGGAAAGTATGATTTTGGAGAAGTCTTCAGAGAGATGCTAATCCTCCCTCGCTTTAAGGAAAAAGTGCCAGGGGGTGAGTTGAAAGGAGGAAGCACTGAATGAAATTCAGGGATGCGGGAGTTGCCGTAATAATAGTTGCAGTTGTCCTAATAATTATATTGCCAGTCCCTGGATGGTTATTAGATATACTTCTAGCTATAAATATTTCATTATCATTGCTAATATTACTAAATAGTATTTATGCAAAAGATGCACTGCAAATGTCAATATTTCCTTCACTGCTGCTAATCACGACAATATATAGATTGTCTCTTAATATATCTGCTGCCAAACTAGTTTTAGCAGAAGGAGAAGCAGGGCAGGTAATTGAAAAATTTGGAACGTTTGTAACAAGAGATAATATCGTAGTAGGATTTATTATATATTTGATTATAATGATTGTGCAGTTTTTGGTAATTACCAAAGGTGCTGAAAGAGTAGCTGAGGTTGCAGCAAGATTTACCCTTGATGCAATGCCGGGAAAGCAAATGGCGATTGATGCTGACCTAAATTCTGGTTTGGTATCAGAAGAGGAAGCAAAGGAAAGAAGAAAGAATATTCAACGTGAAGCAGATTTTTATGGAGCAATGGATGGTGCCAGTAAATTTGTAAAAGGTGATGCTATTGCCGGAATTATAATTACTGCAATAAACATAATTGGAGGTTTGATAATAGGTGTCCTCATGAGAGGCGAAGAGATAATGCAAGCCTTAAACGACTATACGATATTAACAGTTGGAGACGGTTTGGTAAGTCAGATACCAGCATTGCTTATTTCTACTGCAACAGGTATCATAGTTACAAGAGCAGCTTCTGATTCAACATTAAGTGAAGGCTTGATAAAGCAAATATTTCAGAACCCAAAAGTAATGCTTATTACCTCCGGCGTGTGTTTAATTCTTGCAATGTTTGGACTTCCTACCTTGCCATTTGTTATTATAGCTGGAGTGTTAACTATAATAGGATTCAAGCTAGAAAGAGAATTGAATATGAAACAAAAAGAGATAGAGGACAAAGTACAAGAGACAGAGGTAGAAGAAACTAGAAAGCCAGAAAATGTTGTTACGCTTTTGCAGGTTGATCCAATTGAATTGGAGTTTGGATATGGGGTAATACCGCTTGCAGACGTAAATCAAGGAGGAGACTTGCTTGATAGAGTGGTAATGATTAGAAGACAGCTGGCTCTTGAACTAGGAATGATAGTTCCGATGATAAGATTAAGAGATAATATACAGCTTAATTCAAATGAATATATAGTAAAAATCAAAGGTGTTGAAGTAGCAAAAGGCGAGTTAATGTTTGAAAACTATCTGGCAATGAATCCTGGGGCAGTTGAACAGGAGATTGATGGTTATGAAACTGTTGAGCCTGCATTTGGACTTCCTGCAAAATGGATTTCCGAAAGCCAAAGAGAAAAAGCAGAAATGCTTGGTTATACAGTGGTTGACTTACCGTCGATTATTGCAACGCATTTGACGGAAATTATAAAGAGATACTCACATGAATTGCTTGGCAGACAAGAAGTTCAGACACTGATTGACAACGTCAAGATGAATTATCCTGCAATTGTTGAAGAGCTTGTGCCAAAGGTAATGTCATTGGGCGAAATTCAGAAGATTCTTGCTAATTTGCTTAGAGAAAATGTTTGTGTGAGGGATATGGTTACAATACTTGAAACGCTTGCTGATTATGCACCTATAACACATGATTCAGATATGCTTACAGAGTATGTACGACAGGCTCTAGGAAGATCGATATCCAGAAAATTTATTACAGGAAATAAGTCTAGCGTAATTACAATAGATCCGTTACTAGAACAAAAAATAATTGATTCGGTTCAACGTACAGAATATGGTTCATATGTTTCAATGGAGCCAAACGAATCACAAGCAATAATAAATAATTTATTTCAGCAGATTCAAACTCTTTCATCAATGGGTCAGCAGCCTATTGTGGTTGCTTCTCCCGGAGTGAGATTATATTTTAAAAGACTTACTGAACAGGTAATTCCAGAATTGATAGTTTTGTCTTACAATGAACTTGACCCAAGCATAGAGATACAATCAGTAGGGATGGTAACTATAAGTTGACAGTTGAAAGTTGAAAGTGTAAAGTTAAAATATTCATAGCACAAAATAACTCAAGGGTGGTTTGGAATGAAAATCAGAAGATATATGGGAAAAGATAAACATGAAGCAATGCTTAAGGTTAAAATGGATTTGGGGAATGATGCTGTAATTGTCAGTACTCGGAATGTCAGACAGAAAGGTATTTTAGGATTTTTTAAAAAACCACTTGTTGAAATGCTTGCAGCTCTTGATGATAGTGAAAAGAGACCTCATGATTCCAAACTGTCCGAAAAAAATGAGAATAATAAGAGTAAACTTGAAGATGAGATAAAGACTAAGGATCAAAAACTAAACCAGCTTGAAGAAAAAGTTTCAAATATAGAGAGCGTATTAAAAAAGCTTGCAGGACAGATTCAGTCAGGGGGAAAGCCAAACCAGGAAACGCAGCAGGATTTTAATAGCAAGATATTTCAACTTTTTACGAACAATCTTCTTAGAAATGAAGTTGAACCTGAACTTGCAAAAAAAATAATTGAAACAGTAAAAGAAAAGGTTGTAAATACTGAAAATGTAAGCGAAGTTGCTTCTGCTTTATATAATACAATACAAAATTTTTTGGGTAAACCTGAGACCATACAACTTGCAACAAATAAAAAGCCATATGTGGTAATTTTATTGGGCCCTACAGGCGTTGGAAAAACTACAACTCTTGCTAAGCTTGCAGCAGATTTTGCATTGAATCAGAAGAAGAGTGTTGGTTTGATTACTTCAGACACTTTTAGAATAGCTGCTGTAGAACAGCTTAAAACATATGCTGAAATACTAGGTATGCCTGTAAGTGTTATATATTCTCCTAATGAGATTAATGAGGCAATAAACAATTATTCAGACAAGGATATAATACTTATAGACACACCAGGAAGAAGTCACAAGAATAAGGCTCAATTTGAAGAACTTAAATCTCTAGTTTTAAATAGCCATGCTGATGAATTTTATCTATTAATTGGAGCAACTACTGGAATGAAAAACTGTAGAGATATAATTAAAAGCTATGGTTTTGTAGACAACTACAAGCTATTGTTTACAAAAATTGATGAAACATCTTCGTATGGAATTATTCTAAATATTAAAGAATTGACTGGGAAACCGTTGTCTTATGTTACTATAGGGCAAAGTGTTCCAGATGATATCGAAATTATAAATATTGATAAGATATCTAAAATTTTATTAGGGAGTATAACTGCATGAAGGATCAGGCAGATAAACTGAGACAAATAATTTCAAATATAAAAAACAAAAATACAGTTGTTCTGGAGTCTCAGGAAAAAGAAATGCCGAAGAGGACTTCAAGGGTGATTACTGTCACAAGTGGTAAGGGTGGAGTAGGAAAGACGAATGTAGCCGTAAATTTGGGAATAACTCTTAGCGAATATGGGTTTAAGGTAATTGTTCTTGATGCGGATTTCGGATTGGCAAATATTGATGTATTATTTGGTATTGTTCCAAGATTCACATTATTAGATGTTATAAATAATAAAAAAAACATAGCTGAGATACTGACAGAGGGACCCAAAAATGTAAAATTCATTTCAGGTGGTTCAGGAGTTGAACAATTGGCAAAATTGGACAAGACCCAATTGGAAAGATTCATTGAAAACATGAGTATCCTTGATAAATTAGCAGATTATATAATAATAGATACTGGTGCAGGTGTATCGGAAAATGTAATAAGCTTTGTAATGGCGGCAGATGAAGTTTTGTTAGTAACTAACCCGGAACCTACATCAATAACTGATGCTTACGCATTAATAAAAATGGTTTCAAACAGGGACAAAAACAAAAATATTAAGTTGATTGTTAATAGAGCAGAAAATCAGGTAGAAGCAGAAAATATACTGAGGAAGCTTTCAATGGTTGCAGAAAAGTTTTTATCGATAAAACTATCACCTTTAGGGTATTTGATAAATGATGAAGCTGTACCAAAATCAGTTAGAATGCAGCAGCCATTTACAATAGCTTTCCCCAAAAGCAATCCTACAAAACAAATTAGAGATATTTGTAAAAAGCTTGTCCAAATAAAGGTTGAAAGAAATCAAGGAGGAGTAAAATCCTTTGTTAATAAATTAGTTAGTTTTTTAAATAACTAATGTAGTAATTGTTGGAGGTTATGTAGGTGCAGCTAAAAGATATAAAAATTGGAGCAAATTTTGAGATATCAATATTTAAAGAGGGTGAAAGACCCACTAAATCTTATCCTGTTAAGGTGCAAAATATTCGGGATGATAAGAAAATTGAATTTGATGTTCCCTTTTCAGGCGGGCAAATGATATTATTTCATATTAATACTATTATAGAAGCTTTTGCAACAACTCAGGAAGGAGTATTTTCATTTAGGGCAAGAGTAATTGAACGTTCAAAAAAGAATAATATTCCAGTTATAGTTGTAAAACCAGAAACAGAACTTGAAAAAAAGCAAAGGAGAGCTTACTTTAGGCTTCCATGTAGTTGCAATGTTAGATATAGAAAGTATAAACTTCCAATATTTGGAGAAAACGACCAACAATTTAAAACTACAGTGTTAATTGATATAAGTGGTGGAGGCTTATGCTTTCAAACTGAAGAAAAATTAGATGCTGAAGAATTTTATGAATGTGTTATAATATTAGACAAGGATATGGAGATAACCACAATTTGCAAACCTGTTTGCATAAAAAAAGAAGAATATACCGACAAGTTTTGGAAGACTGCAATGAAATTTGAAAGAATAACCGAGCAGGCAAGAGAAAAGATTATTAATTTTATTTTTCAAGAGCAACTAAAGCTTCGTAGAAAAGGATTGGTTTGATTGTATAATTCTGTTTCAGAAAATATAAAAGTTTTAATTATTGGGCAGTCACATTTTTCAGGACAAATTATTGCTAATACGTTGAAAAGTGATTCAACTTTAGAGGTAGTTGATATTTGTAGAAATAATGCTGACATTGTTAAGAGAATAAATTCGTGTAATCCAGATGTCATTGCTATAGATACTCAGATTCAAAATATAGGTGGGATGGAATACCTTGAAAAAATTATAAATAGTAATTTTGCGCCTGTTGTAATGCTTGGGAAAAATGAAGAAAGCTATGAAAGTATTTTAAAACAAGGCAGTGTAAATGCGAGAACCTATTTTGTTGACAGACAAGATGAGTACTTGGAAATAATTAGCGAACCTGTTAAAAAAGAATTAATTAAAAAGGTTCACATGGCAAAGAATTTAAAGTATAATCATATTGATAATAATTGCATTTCATTTGATGAAAAAATAGATACATCTGAAGATACCATACATTATAATAAATTCGAACGGAAATATCGTAGCGATTTCAGCAAAAAACTTGGTATAAAAAATATTGTAGCAATAGGAACATCAACAGGTGGACCCAAGGCTCTTTTGGATGTATTGCCATTAATACCTAAAGATTTATCTGCAGCGTATCTTATTGTTCAGCATATGCCTCCTGGATTCACTAATTCGTTTGCTCGAAGACTTGATAATTTAAGCGAAATTAGAGTAAAAGAAGCAGAGGATGGAGATATAGTACGAGCTGGTACGGCATACATAGCACCAGGTGGATACCATATGATGGTGAAAAAAGATGAGTATGCTAAAAATCTAAAAATTTGTTTATCTGATAAACCGCCTAAAAATTCCGTCAGACCATCTGCGGACATACTATTTAATTCGTTAGCCGAAACAGATTTGGACAACTTGGTTGGTATAGTAATGACTGGTATGGGATGTGATGGTCGAGAGGGTTTGATAAATATGAAAGAAAGAAATAATGCTGTTATCATAGCCGAGAGTAAGGAGTCATGCGTTGTATACGGCATGCCAAGGGCTGTGATAAACGCGGGAATAGCAGATAAGATAGTTCCTGCGTCGCAAATTACTAATGAGATAATTAATTATGTGGGGGTGGATAGAAATGGATATGAGTCAATACATTGAGATTTTTATTGAGGAAACCAAGGAGCACGTCCAAAATTTAAACCAGAGTTTGCTCCAACTTGAAAAGAATCCTGAAGATATGGTAATCCTCAACGAAATATTCAGGGTTGCACATACGTTAAAAGGTATGGCAGGAACGATGGGATTCACCAAAATGGCAACACTTACTCATGATATGGAAGATGTACTTCAATCAATAAGGAGCGGAGAAATAAAAATAACTACTAACCTTGTTGATATCCTCTTTAAATGTCTTGATGCCATAGAAACATACTTGAACGCAATAATAAATTCTGGAAACGAAGGAGATTTCGAGGCTGAAGAAATCGTAATTACTCTAAAGAAAATAATAAAAGAAAAGAAGATTGATTGCGAAGAAAAACTTGAGAAAAAGAAAGAAGGAAAGAAAGCTGAACCTAAAGAAGGTGTAGGAGTTACAGCTGAATTTACACCTGATATATATGAGCAAAACGTAGTTAATAAAGCACTTGAAATGGGTATTAATGCTTATAAAATCACTATTATTCTGGATAAAGGGTGTGTACTGAAAGCTGCACGGGCGTTTGTCGTATTCCAAACTCTTGAAAGATATTCAGAAATAATTAAGTCTGTTCCTCACGTTGAGGATATTGAAGATGAAAAATTTGATCAAGAATTCACGGTAATAGTTGTAACGAAGGAAACTGAACAATTGCTTGAAAAAGAATTGTATTCAATTTCTGAAGTCGAAACAATAATAATTAAATCTATGGAAGCTGTTGCTATAGATGGTGTACAGATACCTGTTGTAGAAGCAAAAAAGGAGCCTGTAAAGCAACCTGGACCAGCTATTAAAGAAACACCTAAGGAAGACTCTATTGTTGAATCAATTGAAAAACAATTGGAGCAGGATGATTTTATTAAACGTAATATTGATATGCTTAATGAATATGAAGCTGATGAAATTGAAAAGACACCTATTACAATAAGGAATGCTGCTGGTACAGCTGCAAATGCTAAGGGTGTTAAGACCGGAAAGACTGTTAGGGTAGATATAGATAGACTTGATGCATTAATGAATCTTGTCAGCGAATTAATTATCATAAAAACAAGACTTGAAGGAATTGATGGCATTCAAAGAACACAAAATTACAATGATGCGGTTGAATATCTTGAGAGAATTACAACAAACCTACATGATGCAGTTATGAAGGTCCGAATGGTGCCTATTGAAATAGTATTCAATAGATTCCCGAGAATGATACGTGATTTATCGAGAGAAACAGGAAAAGAAATCAATCTGATTATGTCCGGTGAAGAAACAGAACTTGATAGAACTGTTATTGATGAAATAGGAGATCCGCTTATTCATCTTTTAAGAAATTCGGCTGATCATGGTATTGAAACAACTGAGAAAAGAAAGCAGTTTAGCAAACCTGTCGCTGGTTCGATATTCCTTAGGTCTTATCAAGAAGGGAATAACGTAGCAATAGAAGTTGAAGATGATGGCGCAGGTATTAATATTGAAAAAACTAAGAAAAAGATTTTAGAAAAAGGTCTTTTGAGTAAAGAAGCTCTTAATGCTTTGAGTAAAAAAGAAATAATGGACTTCTTATTCAAGCCGAGTTTTAGTACAGCTGATAAAGTTACTGACATTTCAGGTAGAGGTGTAGGTCTTGATGTTGTAAAGACTAAAATTGAGGCTTTAGGTGGAGTAATTGAGGTTGAAACTGAGCTAGGTAAAGGATGCAAATTCATTATTAGACTACCTCTTACATTGGCAATAATCCAAGCACTTCTTGTTCTGATTGGAGAAGAAAAATTTGCTGTTCCGCTTAGTTCAATAAGAGAGATAATAAATATTGACTTGAAAGAAATCAAGCTTGTTCAAAAACAAGAAGTAATAATACTAAGAGAACACGTAATACCAATAATTAGGTTGGATCAGGTTCTGGAAGTACCAAAAATTGAAAATGATTCTACCCAAGTTACTGTTGTTGTTGTTAAGAAAGGTGAAAAATTATCAGGTATCGTAGTAGATAGCTTGATTGGGCAACAGGAAATAGTTATAAAATCTCTTGGCAAACTCCTTGTTGGGACAAAATGTATTGCAGGTGCAACAATTCTTGGAGATGGTCAAGTTGCACTAATTATAGATGTTAATGCATTAGCATAAGGGGGGAATATTAATGGAAGGTCAAGCTAAGACAACAAGCCAGTTTGTAATATTTTGTATGAATAAAGAAGAATACGGAATAGATATACAGAAAGTTACAACCATTGAAAAGCTATTGGCAGTCACCAGAGTACCACATGCACCTGAGGCAGTTAAAGGTGTTATAAATCTTAGGGGTGAAATAATACCAGTTGTAGAACTTGCAGAAAAAATGCATATTGGAAAATTTATTCAATCAGATGATACGAGGATAATTATATTCAAGATTGATGATGTTTCAGTAGGATTTATTGTTGACCAAGTTTCTGAGGTTTTAACAATTCCAGATGAAAACATAGAAAATATGACGCAGGTTTCAAATGATGTAGCTATCGACTATATTTTAGGGATAGGCAAGATAAGAGGTAGAATAGTTACACTTTTGAATCTTGATAAACTTATTGTATTAAAGTAATTTTATTAGAGGTGTTTGTATGGCAATAATAATTAATGATTTGAAGGATAATGAGCTTGATATCTTAAGGGAAATAGGCAATATCGGAGCTGGAAATGCAGTAACGGCTTTGGCAAAGCTCTTAAATAAGAGAATTGAAATGTCTGTTCCAAGAATAAAAATTCTAGATTTCAAGGAAATACCAGAAATTCTAGGGGATCCTGAAATGCTTGTTACTGGAATACTTTTAAGCATGAATGGAGACTTAACAGGAAATATACTATTTATTTTAAGGCTTGAAGCAGCACATGCATTGGTTAATATACTTATGAGTAAACAGGATACTAATGATGGAATACAATTTGATGAGATTGAGGTTTCAGCACTAAAAGAAACGGGAAATATTCTTGCCGGGTCATATTTATCTGCTCTTTCAACAATGCTGAACCTAAATATTACTCCTTCTACACCAGAACTATGTGTCGATATGGCTGGTGCAATACTTAGTGTTCCAGCTATTGCATTTGGTTCTTGGGGTGAGAGCGTTCTCTATATAGAGAATAAGTTTACTGATGGGAATCAGAATATCGGAGGAGAATTCTTCTTAATTCCGGATGTTCAATCTTATGAGACATTACTAAAAGCATTAGGAGTAACGAGCTGATGGAAAATGTAATAAAAGTGGGTATGGCCGAATTGAATGTAGTGTCATGCCCAAATGCTTTAACTACATTAGGATTAGGGTCATGTATAGGTTTATGTTTATATGATTCTGTGGCAAAGATTGCAGGTATGATTCATATTATGCTGCCTTATAGTACAAATGGAGTTGGTGAATGTAACCCTGCAAAATATGCAGATACGGGTATACCATTACTAATAAATTGGATGGAGAGGAAGGGAGCTGTAAAAAATCGGTTAACGGCAAAGATGGCTGGTGGCGCCCAGATGTTTGCATTCAATTCAAACAATGATATAATACAAATTGGTAAGAAAAATATTATTGCAACTAAAGAGTATCTTGAGAAAATGAATATTAGGATTGTTGCTGAAGATACAGGTGGAAATTGTGGTAGAACCATTGAGTTTTATTCAAATGATGGAAGTCTACTCATAAAAACAATTGGTCAAGGAACCAAAACAATTTAACTAATTGATAGAGGGGAATTATATGAAATACGTTTACAAGCTTCCTATATTCCTATCAATTGTTTTTGCTATTATAACAGCTATTGTTTCACTTAATAACGGTAAAGACTTATCAGCAATGGCTTATGACGTTTGTATTGTTATTATATTAACCTACCCAGCAGGAATAATTATTAAAAGTATTATTATAAAGACTATAAAAGAAGTACTGGTAAAAAAGTATATATTAGATCAACAAGAAAAGATGAAAATGAAAAAAAAGAATAAATCTGGAAGTGAGTTTGAAATAGAAGTTTAACATTTGTAATCAACAGCATTAGGGGGATTTTAGATGGGCGAAACTCCTGAAAGACAGGCTGAGCTTTGGAAAGTATATAGTGAAAATAAAAATCCTGGAATTAGGGAAAAGCTTATTATAGAATATTCCCCTTTGGTTAAGTATGTCGCTGGAAGGCTAAGCATCTATTTCGGCTCGCATGTTGAATATGATGATTTAGTAAGTTTTGGAGTTTTTGGGCTAATTGATGCTATAGACAAGTTTGATATAGGAAAAGGAGTTAAGTTTGAAACATATGCCTCTTTAAGAATAAGAGGCTCAATTATTGATAGTATAAGAGAAATGGATTGGGTACCACGATCATTAAGGCAAAAAAGCAAAGAAATTGAAAAAGTATATTCTGAAGTAGAAAATGAATTAGGGCATGCAGCAACTGATAGAGAGGTTGCTGATAAGATGGGAATAACTGTTGAAGATTTTTCCAAGCTGCTAAATGAAGTTAATGTATCTTCAATGATGTCATTGGATGAATTTTTGGAGCAGAATTACGAAATAGGTGTTGAAAGTAATAATGTATTAAAAGAGGGAATTCCGGAAAATTATATAGAAGTGACAGAGTTGAAGGAAATTTTAGGAGACTCAATAAATAAACTTCCTGATAAAGAAAAGATGGTAGTTACGTTTTATTATTATGAAGAACTTACACTTAAAGAAATCAGTGCAATAATGGGGGTTTCAGAGTCGAGGATATCTCAACTCCATACCAAAGCACTTTTAAGGTTAAGAGGGAAATTAGGCAGAATGAAATCTGTATTAATAGATTAAAAAAAAGGCGGATGAAAATTGTTAACACAAAATAGTTCTTATCGAAATCCAAATGATGGTTCTTTTGATATTATTTTTCAAAGCGATGGGGTTTTTCTCGTGGTACAACCACCTACTGCAAATGGGATGAAGGTGTCTGCGGCAGAGGTGTTAGATAAGCTTACTAAAAAACAGGTTAAGAATTTTGATAGACGTACTGTTGAGTTAATTGTTGCAAGTGCGTCAAGACTTCCTGAAAAAATAGCTGAGCCTCAGCGTGAAGAACAAATAAATGCTACAGTTACTATTAGTGTTGCACCTGACAAAATGAAAGCAAATGCCATAATTTCACCACCTGAAGGTGGTAGGATGCTTACTTCTCAGGAGTTTATAAGTAGAATAGCTGATAGTAGTATTGCTTTTGGAACAAAAAATGATATTGTTGAAGAGGTATGCAGAAATCCGGTATATAATCAACAAATACTTATTGCAGAGGGTGTGCTACCTGTAAATGGAATTAATGGCAAGATAGAAATGAAATTTGATCTTCATAAGAATGTAAGACCAACTATAAATGAAGATGGAACAGTTAATTTTAGAGAATTAAATCTTATAGAAAATGTTACAAGAGGGCAGGTTCTTGTTTCATCAATTCCACCTACTCAAGGTATACCAGGAAAAAATGTTTTAGGAGTGCAAATTAGTGCACTCAATGGAAAGCCAGCAGTACTTCCACGTGGCAGGAATGTTGAAATATCTCCAGATGGAGGTTGCTTGATAGCATCAATAGATGGACTTGTAAATTATTTGGACGGAAAAGTTAGTGTTTTTTCAATTTATGAGGTTCCCGTTGATGTTGATAATTCAACAGGTAATATAAACTTTGTTGGAAATGTTGTTGTTCATGGAAATGTGCTTTCAGGATTTACAATAGAAGCGGGTGGAAATGTTGAAGTATATGGAGTAGTTGAAGGTGCTACAATAAAAGCAGGTGGGAACATAGTACTCAGAAGAGGTATGCAGGGACTTGGTAAAGGTATGCTAATAGCAGATGGTGATATAGTTGCAAGATATATAGAGCATAGTAATGTTTATGCTCGAGGAGATATTAAGTCAGAGGCAATTATGCACTCTAATGTGAGATGTGGGAACAAAATGGAACTTTCAGGCAAGAAAGGACTTCTTGTTGGTGGAACAGCAAAAGTTGGGCGGGAAATTAATGCAAAAGTTATTGGTTCACCAATGGCGACAATTACTGAAGTTGAAGTCGGTGTCGACCCTGGCAAAAGAGAGAGATACAAAGTTGTTAAGGATGAGATAGCTCTTGCAGAAAGTGACATAATGAAATCAAACCAAGCAATAGAAATATTAAAAAAGCTAGAAAAAGTTGGCAAGCTTTCTCCTGAAAAGGTGGCAATACTGGAAAAGAGTATAAGAACAAAAGAATTTTATGAATCAAAAATAGTTGAGCTTCATGATGAAATAGAGAGACTTGACGAAGAATTAGAACAAGAATCAAATGGAAGGATTCTTGTTCAGGTAATAGCATATCCTGGAACTAGGGTTGCTATAGGAACAAGTTTATTGAACGTTAGAGAGAATCTCCAATATTGTTCGTTATATAGAGATGGTGCGGATATTAGGGTTGGGGGATATAAATAGTTTGCAATTGACAATAAAAACCGCTATTAGCTTATGGCTTTTAGCTGTTGGCAAAAGATAAAAAGCTAGAAGAAATACTAAGAATTTAATTAATAGCTAGTAGCTAATTGCCAATAACCAATGGCCAATAGCAATTTCAAGAAGCTTTGGCGGAATGGAGGTTGTTATGTCAATAAAGCCTGTTGATTTTCAAATATCTATACCAAGATCTACAGATGTTTCCAAAGTTAGAGGTGACGAAAATTCAAAAGAGCTTGCACAACAACAGGCTCAAGCTGGTTCGATTCAGAACAAGGCTGATAATGCTATGAAACAGGTACAGAAAAGAAATCAAGCAGAAGAAGCTAGAATTCGTGAAAAGCAGCAAAAAGAAGAAAGCAAACGGCAAGGAAAAAAGCAAGGAGAATCAGACAAAGAAAATGACCAGCATAATGATGGAAATTATGTCGCAAAACAAAAAACCAGTACATTTGATGTCAAAATATAGTTGAAAAACTAAATAATAAACTGTATAATGTGTATTAGGAAACATATTGAGAAATAGGTTTCCTTTTTATTTGATACTAAAGAAAAAGGAGGGGCTAATTTTGGGGGCTTTTTATATTTTCATAAATGCGTTTTCGGCTTTCTTTTTAGTTTTCTCATTGATTTTTCTTGTGCTTTTCAAACGTTGGGGTAAACACGAATTTGCTCGTATTGAAAAAAAGAAAAAAGAACTTGAAGAATTACTTGATTCTGCAGATCAAATGATTGATGAGATGAATAATTTTTCTGACTATGTAATAACAAATCTTGAAGAGAAATCTTTTTCAGTAGAAAAAATGGTAGTTTCTCTCGAAGAAAAAATCAAACATAACAAAGAATATATTGAAAATATTAGAACACAAGAAAAAGAGACAAAGGAAGAAAAGAGTGGGATGGCAAAAACCATAATTCCATTTCAAAGCAGGATTCCTTCAACGGGTGGCATTAAAAAAAGTATTACAGAATCAAAGGCTTGCTCCTTTGAGGATCAAAGTTTTAAACCTAGAAAAGATAGTAGCAAATCAATGCAAATACTTCAAATGGCTGAGAATGGTTTTGATGAAACCGAAATTGCCAGAAAGCTTAATGTAGGTAGAGGGGAGATACAGCTTGTTCTTGGTATGAGCAAAGGCATAAGAGAAGCTTGACGGAAAAGCTAGATGTTTTATCTAGCTTTTTTAAAAGATAAGAACTAGCTGGAATTGGGAAGTATTTTAAATTGAAAAGTTACTACATATACACTATAATGTAGAAAACAAATGCATCTATAGAGAGGAAAATGATTATGTATGAAAAGCGGGTTCTCACAAACGGTTTGAGGCTGGTATTTGAAAAAATAACATATGTAAAATCGGTATCTATCGGTATATGGGTGGGAACTGGTTCGAGAAATGAGACAATGGTTAATAATGGTGTGTCTCATTTTATTGAACATATGCTTTTTAAGGGAACACCAAAAAGAACGGCAAAGCAGATTGCTGAAAGTATAGATAGTCTCGGTGGTCAAATAAATGCATTTACCGGTAAAGAGTGTACTTGCTTTTATGCGCGATGCTTGGATAGTCATATTGATATTGCAGTAGATGTTTTGGCAGATATGTTATTTAATTCATTGTTTTCTGCAAAAGACATAAAACTTGAAAAGAAGGTAATTGTCGAAGAAATTGGGATGTATGAGGATTCTCCTGAAGAATTGGTCCATGATATACTTTCTTCAAGTGCATGGAAAAGCAATCCACTCGGATATTCAATACTTGGTACGACTAAAAGCGTAAGTAGTTTGTCTAGGCAAGACATGATTGATTATCTATCCAAGAATTATACTCCAGATAATACTGTTATTTCAGTTGCTGGAAATTTTGATATAGAGCATATAGTAAATCTTATTGAAACACATTTTGGAAAGTGGGGCAAGAATTCTAATAAAGACAATATACAAAAAGCAATTTTTACTCCTAATATATGTGTAAAAGATAAAGAGATTGAGCAGGTTCATCTATGTATAGGGCTAGATGCAATTGAACATGGAAATGAAAAGCTTTATACTGAAATTGCTATTAACAATGTTTTGGGCGGAGGTATGAGCTCTAGACTATTCCAGAAAATAAGAGAAAATAAAGGACTTGTGTATTCAATTTACTCTTATCCTACTTCTTATAAAGAATCGGGAATATTTACTATATATGCGGCTATGAATCCGCTAAATGTAAAAGAAGTATTAAAGCTTATTAAGAACGAAATCAATCAATTATGCAGCAAGGGATTAAGTGAAGAAGAAATATCCAAATCAAAAGAGCAATTAAAAGGAAGCTATATAATTGGTTTAGAGAGTACTTCTGCAAGAATGAACAGTATAGGAAAATCTGAGCTTATGCTTCAAAAGATTTATTCCCCAGAAGAAGTTCTTGAAAAGATTGATAGAATCAATACAAAAGAGATTGAAGAAACTATTGATATGGTATTTAGAAATAAAAAGGCAAGTTTAGCTTTAGTAGGCAAACTTCCAGAAAATATTGATTTTGAGGGTATAATAAATGGTTGATAGATAAAGTAAGGAGGAAAAGTCTTAACCATGGCAATTGATATATTAAAAGATCATCTAAAAAAGGGTATACTCAAAAAGGTATACCTTTTTTGGGGCTTAGAAGAATATCTTATTAAGCATTATTTGGGTGAGATTGAATCGCGTATTGTAAGCCCGGAATTCAAAAGCTTAAACTATGTTGTCCTTAAAGGCAAGGATTCATTAAAGGAAATAATAAGAACATGTGAAACTGCACCCATGATGTCAAAAGGTAGACTAATAATAGTAAAGGAGTCTGAAGCATTCTCAGATTCAACGAGTAAAAAGGGTAAGGATAATTCTGATGAGATAAAAAGGGTTTGTGATTATCTAGTTGATATTCCAGAGGATGTTTGCTTGGTTTTTTTAGAAACGCAAGCGAATAAGAAAAATGTATTATTTAAATCAGTAGAAAAAAATGGTTTGTGTATTGAATTTGATTATCAAAAAATACCTGAATTAATACGCTGGGTTGTTAATGTATTTTCTTCATATAATATAAGTATAGGAAAAGCAGAAGCTGAGTACCTAGTTAGCATATGCGATCCAGGAATGAATGATATTATAAATGAAATTAGAAAACTTGTTGATTTAGTTGGTGAAGGAAATCATGTATCAAGAGCGGATATAGATGCATTGTGTATAAAGTCAGTACAGAGTAAAGTTTTTGATATGATTGACTCCATTACTAATGGAAAGCCCTCAAAAGCATACAGCCTTCTTAGTGACATGCTCTACCTAAAGGAACCAATCCAAAAGGTTAGCGTACTTGTTGCAAGACATTTCAAGATAATGTTTTTTGTTAAGCTGTTGAGTGAAAAAGGATATAAATCGGAAAAGATTGCGCAAGAAATGAAACTTAACCCATATATAGTATCAAAATATATTAAACAGGTGGGGAGATACAAGGCTGAAGTATTGAGAAATGCTTTTAAGGAATGTATGGAAATAGATAGACGGACAAAAACCGGAAGAATAGATGCACGTATTGCGTTGGAAACATTTATTTCAAAATATTCTGTGTAAGCTGTACATGACAGAAGACACTTATTGTTACAATAAGTGTCTTTTACTGTTGTTACAAAATTATTCTATAATACTTAAAAATGACAAAAAATGCTATAATAGAAGGTATAGGTTAATTAAAGAAGAGAGGGAGAAATTTAATATGTTTAATTGGGGAAAGATTGGTAGAAATCTTAAAACGATAGTCGTTGCGTTAATAATTCTTTTAACTGTAGTTGCTGGAACAGCATGTAATAAGGCAGCTACTACAAACGGAGGCAGCACAGTGGCAGTTAGCCCTCAAAACAAACAGGCAAATGCTGAAACTGAGAATATTCAGAAGCAGGAAAAAACAAGGTATATTCCTTTGGTAATGAAATTTTGGAATGGAAAAAAGAGTACAGATAAATCAAATAAAGAAATAAACAAAATTGGATATTGGGATTTGGAGAAGGGCAAGGTTGTTTTTGAAGCAAAAGGTTATGAAACATTGCCTGAAAGTTGTAGAGTAGATAATATACTAATTTCTAAAAAAGAACAGAAAATAAAGGAAATAGACCACAAGGTTAAAGGAATCAAAGGGAATAAATATATAGTATATAAAGATGATTTAAATCATGAAAAAAAAATTCTAATTAATCCGAATCTATCAATTTTAGGTGAGAAATATAAAATATGTACTTATGTGGAGTATAGGCCTATTTGTTTGACAAAAAATCAAAATAATCAAATTCAAGCTATTATTGAATATATGGATACAGAATCGGATGGGGATCCACGGGGTACTGTGGTTATGGCAACTGAGAAGGAAGGGATTCTAAAGGATTTTAGAATTATAGAGCCTATTCTTGTAGAAGCTGGAGGCGGCAGTACTTATGCGAGAGAAGAAGACCAATTGGTTGTTAATGGTAAAGAGCGTATTGCATTAAATATACCAAGCAAAAAAGAAGTTATTTCGGAAAAGAATCAAGAATGGATTGAAAATTTAATCTTTGCTAAAGACGAGAATATTAAAAGCAATGGATTAGATATAGGAGAAGATGATGGAGGGGAGCAGTCATGGTCAAAATCAGGAGATGTTAATATTATTGGTCGTTATTTATTTATGGGTCAGGCTTATAAGGAAGAATGGATTGATGGAAGTCAGGAAACACAGAGTAGGAAAGAAGTAGAAACATATAATCATTCTTACGATGCCGAGGTAATTGCAGTACTAGATAAGAATTGGGGAAAAGTTGGATGGATAAGGGCAATACAATATGATATTAAGGATAACCGTATGAAGGATCAAGAAATTGCTAGAAGCAGCCTAGAGCTTTATGATTCTGCCAATTCAATTATGCGGGAATACTCTATTCCCGAAAAATATTTAACAAGAGTATCTATTCTTGAAAATTATGAGGTGAATGAGGTTAATAAAGCAGATAGTAATCAAATTGATATTGAAAAATACAAGGGAGAATGGATAGAGAATCACTCACAGGCAGACAAGATAATTGATATATATGAAAAAGGTGGTCAACGCTTAAATATTGAAGAAGATATTTATGGTAACATTAATGGTGGACTTTCTTCTATATCAATACAGGGCAATAGATGTGCAGATGTTAGTTTTGAAGGTAAGCTGGATAAAAATGTACTAAAATTTAGTTTCGATGATGATGGATTCTTTAATAGTGGAACTGGTAAACTAACCTTTGGAAAAAACAAAATAACAGGCTATCTTGATACGAAAATAAGTGATGAAAATTTATCAGGATGGAGCATTGGTAATGGGGAATATACTTACGTAAGAGAAAAAGACAAGGAAAAAACGAAACAATAATAAAAAAAACCTGAGAAATCAGGTTTTTTCTTTAGTTCTCATATTTTTCTAAAAAAAATCAAATAATAATACCATCTTATTATATAGGAGGGTATTATGTCGCAAAGCATCAGGACAGACTTAGCTCTTGAGACACGAGAGCTTTACAAAAAAAGTAATCAGATTGAAGTTCCAGGAGTAGAGGTGGAGTCCGAAAATCAAAATGAGCTTAGCGTAACCAGAGTAAAAATAAAGACTGCCGAAGGAGCAGAAGCAATGGGCAAACCCATTGGTAACTACGTTACTCTTGAAGTGCCGGAGCTAAATCAAGGGATTAAAGAGATTAATGATAAGGTTGTAGAAGCACTAGCGAAGGAAATCACAATGATTATGAATGCTGATACACAGGCGTCTGTACTAATTGTTGGTTTAGGTAATTGGAACGTAACGCCGGATGCTCTTGGACCTAAAGTGATTTCTAAGATTGCTGTTACTAGGCATCTTGTTGAATATGCAAGCGAATATATTGAAAAAGGAACACGATCTGTAAGTGTCATTGCTCCAGGGGTTTTGGGAATTACGGGAATAGAAACAGGTGAAATAATTAAAGGAGTGATTGAAAAGATTAAGCCTAATGTTGTGATAGCAATAGATGCTTTGGCTTCAAGAAAAATGGAAAGAGTAAGTACCACAATACAGATTGCTGATACTGGAATAAGCCCAGGTTCTGGGGTTGGGAATAAAAGAATGGAATTAAATAAAGAAACACTTGGAATTCCGGTTATTGCCATAGGGATACCTACAGTAGTTGATGCGGTTACACTGGCGAATGATACACTTGATCTCATGCTTGAAAAGATGATGGAAAAGAGTGGAGATAAAGATAGATTTGACAGTATTTTTGGCAAATCAGAAAATGGAGATAAGATGCAGTTAATAAGAGAGGTGCTGTCTCCATATGTTGGAGAATTAGTTGTAACCCCAAAGGAAATAGATTCAATAGTTTCAAACATTTCAGAAGTGGTTGCTGGAGGAATAAATACTGCACTTCATGGCTCGTTGGAAAACGCGGAAAAATACTTGAGCTAATTCCAATG
>Ga0074198_1000577_pt1 | contig 35017 bp, 33 predicted proteins | sample EPASupsiteSAE323_FD_64527 | JGI IMG/M metagenome (GOLD analysis project Ga0074198, IMG submission 64527) | Bioremediated contaminated groundwater from EPA Superfund site, New Mexico - Sample SAE3-23 | ecosystem: Environmental > Aquatic > Deep subsurface > Groundwater > Contaminated ... | reverse complement strand
TCGTCGCTGACTCCGGGTCTGGCGGCAACCGCTTCGAAAGGGTATAAATTCACCACCACCATATCGATCTCCGTGATCCCGTGTTCTTTAAGGCTGCGCATATGTTCCGGGTTACTCCGGACCGCCAGCAATCCCCCGTGTATAGCCGGATGCAGGGTTTTCACCCTGCCGTCCAGCATTTCCGGAAAACCGGTATGCTCGGAAACCTCCTTGACCGTGATCCCGTTCTTGCGCAGCATAGCGGCTGTCCCGCCGGTGGAAAGTATTTCCACGCCGAATTCCCGTAGGCAGACGGCCAACTCGAGCAGCCCCTGTTTATCGTAGACACTGATCAACGCACGTTTTATCTTTATCATTGCAATATCCTTACTGCCGCTGTTTTTTGCGGGCTGTGGAACAGATAATTACTTATTACATTTAAAAACTATGTAATCACCGTCCTGAACGATATATTCCTTATTTTCCAGCTTTATCGCGTTATTATTCCTTGCTTGCGAAAGACTTCCGGCGCTGATCAAATCGGCATAGCTTACCACTTCCGCGCGAATAAAGCCTTTCTGAATATCGGAATGGATGCAACCGGCGGCTTCCCAGGCATTGGCGCCTTTCTTTAAAGACCAGGCGTGCGCGTCTTTATCCCCGGCGGTAAAATAAGAGATATAACCGAACTGCGCATAGGCCGGAGGAAGCAATTTATCCTTATCCTCTACCTCTTCCGGCTGTGCCAGGTAAACCGGCTTTACCGTCAATAGAGGATATCCTGAAATGAATTTATTCTCTTCCTCGCTGATCTCCAGTTCCGAAAGGAACTTCACTTTATCCAGCTGTTCTTTGAACCTGGACATCAGTTTCTTCTCCGCTTCGTCGCTGGAGCGTTCCAGACGCAACTCCACGAACTCCATATCGGAAAGTATCAGATCGTCTTTGGAGAGCGCCGGACAGATGATCCCGTCGGCTTCCTTGATCTTTTCGCGGTCAGATATCAGGTCCACCTGGATATAAACTTTCTTGCCAGAATTGAACATCTTGGCCAGGGTATCGACCCTTTCATCCTTCACGTTCGCCTTACCCGCGGAGAGATTGTCTATACCAAATATGCCTATTTTCATTTTAAATCCTTTCTTGAAGGTTAAAAACCGAAGATTCCCCGGAAATTCCGGCTAAAAGTTATCTTTGCCGTTAATATATAGATTATATTATATCGTTATTTACCCGGAAAGCAACTCAATTAGAAATACTGGTTCTGGGTGCTGGGTTCTGGGTGCTGGGTGCTGGGTTTTGGGTTCTCAAGAATGACGGGGAATGATAAGATGAAATCGATTGTGATCCGGCCCGGAAAGGACGAAAAACGGTCCGGGTTCTAACCCGGCGGAGTTGCCGTGCTCTCAAGATATTCCCACCTGTTATATGATTCTTCGAGCTCTTTTTCCAAAGCGGTCAACCTCATCTTTACACCGGCGATCTTTGCCGCTTCCTGCTGATAAAAATTAACATCCGTTAAAAGAGCGTAAAGCTGCTTCTGCTCCGCTTCCAGTTGCTCCAGCTTCGCCGGCAGGGTTTCCAGTTCACGCTGTTCTTTATAGGAAAGTTTCCTCTTTTTCAAAGGCGGTGCCGCCTTAGCCGGTTCTTTAACGGGCTTGTCAGACTTACCGTTATCCGTTTCCGGCGGGCGTCTCTGCTGCAGCCAATCGTCGTATCCTCCGGGATACTCGTTGATCACCCCGTCCCCTTCCAGAACCATAGTAGAAGTTACCACGTTATTCAAAAACGTCCTGTCGTGGCTCACCAAAAGAAGCGTGCCGGGAAATTCAAGCAACAACTCCTCCAGAAGCTCCAGCGTCTCCATATCCAGGTCATTGGTCGGCTCGTCCATAACCAGCAGATTGAACGGCTTGCTGAAAAGCCTGGCGAGAAAAAGCCGGTTACGCTCCCCGCCGGAAAGGCCACGCGCCGGGCAGCGCGCCCGGTCCGGAGAAAAAAGAAAATTCTGCAGATACCCGATCACATGCCGCGGCTTACCGTTGAAAATTATCGTCTCCCCTGTGCCGCTGACATTCTCTATTATGGAACGCTCTTCATCCAGCTGTTCGCGCAGTTGGTCGTAATAAGCGATCTGCAAATCGGTACCCAGGGTGATCTTACCTGTATCCGGCTTAATCAACCCGAGCAGGACTTTCAACAGGGTGGTCTTGCCGCTGCCGTTGGGACCGATCACTCCGATCTTGTCGCCGCGCATAACCTGGGCGGCGAAATTACGGATCAAACGGTTCTCTCCGTAGCCGAAATTCACATTTACCGCTTTGATCACCCGCTGCCCGGAAAGAACGCTTTCCTGCGATTTTATGCTTGCCTGGCCGATCTGCCTGCGTTCGGCTTTCTTTTCATCGCGCAAGTGCTCCAAGGCTTTGACCCTGCCCTCGTTCCGGCAGCGCCTGGCTTTTACTCCCTGGCGGATCCAAATCTCCTCTCGCGCCAGTTTTTTGTCGAAGTTTTCCCGGGAAGCTTCTTCGATATCCAGCGCTAATTGTTTGCGCTCCAGGAATGTTTTATAATCGCACGCCCAGCTGAACAGCCTGCCGCGGTCAAGCTCGATTATCCGGGTCGCCAGGTTGCTCATAAACATACGGTCGTGGGTGACGAAGAAAACGGTGCCGGGATAACCTGGCAGGAATTTTTCCAGCCAGCCTACCGAATCTATATCCAGATGATTGGTCGGCTCATCCAGGAGCAGCAAATCCGGTTTAAGCACCAGCGCCCTGGCCAAAAGAACCCGGCGCTTCTGTCCTCCGGACAACGACTCAAAGTCGCTTTCGCCGGAAAGCTTCATTCTGCTGATGATATATTCCACCTGGTTATTCAGGTCCCAGGCAGAGGTGCGGTCAAGTTCGGACTGCAGATCATCGAGCTGGCGCAAGACTCCGGGAGTGCTTTCGCTTTGCAGACGATGGCTTAAACGATGGTACTCCGACAAGAGTTCGGCGCGCCGGCCAAGCCCGGAAAGCACAATGTCAAAAACATTGCCCTTAATATCCAGCGGCACTTCCTGCGGCAGATGGGCGACCTGGATACCCGAAGAACACACCACATTTCCTTCGCTGACCGGCTGCAGTCCGGCCAGGACTTTCATCAACGTGGTTTTACCGGCGCCGTTCCTGCCCAGCAAAGCGATACGCTCGCCCGGCTCCACCTGCAGGCTCAACTTATCGAAGATAAGCGGACCGCCGAAACTAAGGCTGATTTCCTGTAAACTGACTAATGCCATAAGATTTATTTTCTTTTGTCTAATGCGCTATTGTCGATTGTTAAATCCCGACGCTCTTTTTATTTTCTGATGTTCCCGCGACCCCGAACCTGTATTAATAAGCGCCGGAGTTACCCAGTAACTCACTTACTTTAATTGAAATCCATTTTAAGATCCTGCTTCCTTGAGAAAGCTATCTGGATGGAATTGTCGGAGGCTTTGGCGATCTTTTCGGAGGGACTGCCAGAAACCGGAACTTTCTTTATTATTTAAGTATATTAAACCCGGATTTTGCAATAGGATTTGAGGAAATTGGCCTAAATCTTTGACAGAATAAGGCCTGCGAGCAAAATCCCCGCAGACATACTCAATGCAGTACGTTGAGGACGATTTTGTAAGCAGAACGCAATTATGGCTATGAGTTAGAGACATTTTACCAAATTCCTATTGCAAATTCCGGGTTAAAGACACCATATCAAGAAATATTCGAATTCAGAGATAAGATCACTCTTCATTGATCACTCCGTATTGCTTATAAACGTTCTTTTGAGAGAGTTAATGAACCTGCCTCGTTTCCGTTCTTTGACGAATACGCTCATCAGGACGGCGGGAGCCGCAAGAAGAAAGTGAACCAATTCTTTAAAGGTAAGGGATTTAACTATAAAGACATTCTTCCAGATTATTTTTACATACCGGATAGGCGTGTAAAATGAGAACTTTATCTTTTTGCCTATTTTTTTTAGCGCGGCATGGTTATATTTATCGGAATAGAGCTCTCCTCTCTCCGTCACATGATAGCCGGACGTTTTTTCCGCGAGTTCTCTCAAGGCGGAGAATTTTTCAATACGCAGTTTATTGCAGGTAATAACATCCACACCTATCTCTTTGGCAAATTGAGCGATATAAAGCATCTGGCTCTCGTCTTCCCCGATGTTCCCATAAATAAAGTAACCGTTATAAAAAAAGGGATACTTTCGCAGGACTTCAAAAGATTTTCTCACTGTATTCTGATCAAAGCCTTTGTCTAATTGCTTAAGTATCCAGTCATGCGGAGACTCAATGCCGATAAGGAGCACCTTAAAGCCGGCCTTAACCATTTTCTCCAACAGGCTTGGATAGCGCGCGATATCAATCCGCGCCTGGGCAAAGAAGCGCTTTTTTATTTTCCGGGCAATAAGCCGGTCGCAGATTTCCTCGGCCCGTTTTGGGTCGGTAAACAGATTGTCGTCGCTGAACATAACGATGTTTGCTTTGAGCCGGCTGATTTCTTCGATCACGGAATCAACGCTGCGCGCTGAATAATTCCTCTTCTGGCCGAGCGGATTCAGATTAAAAGTGCAGAATTTGCAGTTAAAAGGGCATCCTCGCGCGCTTAAAACCGCGTCAAATTCCCAGCTTTTTATTTTTACTCCATTTACCGACAAAAAATAATCATTGTGCCGCAGGGAGCGGTCGGGGATAGGCAACAGATTAACATCCGGCAGGGGACGGTTTGGGTTATGCGTTATTTCGCCGTTACGCCGGTAAGAAATACCTAAAATATTTTTGTAGTCAACTCCGCGCAGGATCTCCTGTATGCTCTCTTCGCCTTCGCCTCTTACTATTATATCGATTAAGGGGCAGTCCTTAAAAAGCTCTTCTACTTTTTCTGTCGCTTTATACCCGCCGACTATCAGCATAATATCATCCGGCATCGCGTTCAGAAGCCGGCATATTTCTTCGTATTGGCGGTCCCAGCCGATGCCTACACAAATCACGTCTATGCTGTTCTTTCGGATAAAGGCCCTCAGCGTATCCACGTTGGAAAGTTCCGGTTCGTAACGCAGATCTAAAAGCGTCACTTTCTCCGCTACCGCCTTGGCGCTTGTTGCCACATATTCAAGCCCGGTCGGAGGAAAAAGCATCATTGTGTTCGTGGCATTCTTCTCAATATAAGGATTCAAGAATAAAACGTGGCTGTGTTTCATAAGCAGTTCATCCTTTTCTTCCAGAGTCTCACCCACTAAACTTTCCTTTTTCGATAAACGACAGGTTTAAAGCTACGGCTTATGCGATGTTATTATACCATACAAGGCTTCATAATCTATTAAGGAGGTACCGCCACTGAAGAAACACTGGAAATTAACTCAAAAGGAGCAATTCGGGGGAGGTTGTATCGAGAAGAACACAAAGAGGCTTTCAATGACGGCATACGTTACGGAGCTTCTTTAGCGACGTAACCTATCTGCCGGAATTTATCCCGCGAAGCACGCGGCCTTTGGGCAACGGGAGAACCGGAAGACCTTGAACAATGGAGCAATAGACCCCTTCGGCAAACTCCATTGAACTTTTGTTTGTCCCTGCCTGCCGGCAGGTATTGCTCTATTGTCGATTGTTAAATCCCGACTTCTCAAGAGGATAAGAAGAAACGATCCATAGTTATTGCATCAGCTCGTTAACTGAAGCAAAATTAGGATTTAAGACTTGTAAACCTTTTTATCGTAAACTATACTTTAAACAAGCTACATTTAATTCAAATGCCACGGAATGATAAACAACTTTGTTTATCGGGACGTGGTTTTTTTATTGGTACTAACTAAATATTCCAAGGAGAGTCCGATGAGAGAAACGGCAAAATTATTTGGATTATTCATTGGAATAATTCTATGTTCATCCGTAATAATAATCAATGCCTGTTTTGCCTGGACAGGCAGCGGAATGGGAAATGCAAGCAACACTTCCAACACAAGTGTTACTAACGGCCCGTCTGCCAGGAATAGTTTGAACGGTTTTCAAGATAATTGGGCTGTCCCAAGTAAATCAGGAGAAACAACAAAATCTCAGTCTTCTTCTGGAAGTATCGCTGCCCAACCCGATATTGGGGATTTAATGTCCTATGCGGGGATAAATCTACCTTGGGTCGGCGGTTATTTTGCGGATCGACGAGCACCTGATACGATCCTTGCGGAAGCACAAAACGCTTCAATAAATATTAATCAAAGAATCTATGATTTAAAAAGCCTTGGTATAGTAGTATCCTCGCAGGAAAAAAGATATTTTTCTACTGAAGACCTGGTTAATCCTTTATTAAACATATTACAAACAGACAACCCCTCCTTTGAAGAAAACAAAACCCGGGAATTAAAAACAACCGCCTTGGATGTTTTAGTAAAGACTATGCCGAGCAATAAAGAATTAGTCCAAACACCCGAATGTCTCATGACTATGAATGAATATCTGTCTTTTAGCGGATTTGACGGGAATAATGCAATTTTACTTAGTAGCAATAAGATTTCGAATGTTCTGAATACTCTCTCCGAATTAGCAAAACAGACGACGGACAGTTCGCTGAAAGCCGCATATAAAGATACGGTAAAACAGATATATTCAAAATGCACTGAATATAACGCAAATGATTGGGAAACACCCGGGTATAACGATATTACTGATGGATTGATAGAGAATATAGATCAGTGGCAAAATAATGGCAACCAACTGAAAGATAATATAAACATAAATTTAAACGCTGAATCAAGAAATATTTTGGGGTCAACCTTATTGGGCGATTATATACTTTAAAGATTAAATCTTAAAAAGTTACCCCGGTGAACGTCCCCCATTTTATAAGCTTTTTATCTCGAGAGACAACAAGAACGGCAATTTTCTAAAGAAGAGAATTGCCGTTTTAATCTGCAGTAAACACCATCTCTGTTCCTTTTAAAATCCGGCATGGCCTTTGCGCAGTGAGAGAACCGAAAGATCTTGAACAATGAAGCAATAGACCCCTTCGGCAAGCTTCCTTAACAAGTTCAGGACAGGTTCCTTCTACTGGGTTAAAACAAAGAACTTGTCGAACTACTTGTGGTGAGCGAAGTCAAATCCACTCAAGGCCAAGCTCCATTGAGTTTCTGCTTGTCCCTGCCTGCCGACAGGCAGGGATTATTCTATTTTCGATTGCTCAATTGCTCCACCAAATTATCGTTTTACGATAATTTGGTAGCCCCAACCGGATTTGAACCGGTGTTTAATGGCTGAGAACCATTCGTCCTAGACCAGGCTAGACGATGGGGCCGTGTAATCTTAAGAAATTCTGCTGATATTTAATGACGGGGGCCCTGCGCATATAAAAAGACTGTATAATTTTAGTTTAACAACGTGCTTTAGTCAACAATTTTATTGACCCCGTAAGTATATATAGTATATACTTGTTTATACTTATATTGCCGGTCATTCCGAAGTTACCTCCAGAAGGAATCACGATGAGCATAAAAGCCGGTCTGGGCATAAGCACAGACAAAGATTCCATCAAAGCGGTCAAAGAGGCTGTTTTACAGGCAAGACAGAACCTTAACGATACCGCCCCGCCGAATGTCGCCATCGTCTTCAGCTCCATGGAATTCGCCCACCTGACCATGGTCAAAACCATCTCCTCAATGCTCGGGCCGATCGATGTACTTGGCTGCAGCACCGCGGCGGTTATCTGCAACGCCGGCATCTTCCGGCACGCCATCGCGGTCATGCTGCTTAGCATAACCGGGGACACCTACTATACATCGGGGAACATAACCGACATAAAATACAAAACCGCGATGAAAGCCGGGGAGGAATTCGGCGAAAAGCTGCTCGCCGGTTTTAAATCGGCCCGCAGGGACCTCGGGATAGTCTTCTCCGACGGCTTGATCGATAAAAGTTCCAATCTCATCTACGGTATACAGGAACGCCTGGGGAGCAGCTTCCCTCTTGTCGGCGCGCTGGCAATGGACAACCTGCGTTACTCCAAAACATTCGTTTATTATAACAATGCGGTGGAGAACGACGCCGCATGCGGACTTATTATGGGCGGGAACGTGAATTTCGGCCTTGGCATAAAACACGGCTGGAAACCGCTCGGCAAACCGCGTTACATTACGAGGGCCAGCGGGAATATCGCTTACGAAATAGACGACATACCGGCGGCCACCGTGTACGAGGACTATCTGGACTGCGACCTCAAAGAATTACGCGTGGAATTAAGGCGCATCGGCACTTTTTATCCGATAGGGATATACCTGCAGGGAGAGGAAGAATATCTTCTGCGCAATATCACGGATATCGGCGAAGACGGTTCTTTGATCCTGCAAGGGAACATCCCGGAGAACAGCCAGATAAGGCTGATGATCGGGACCAAAGAAACCTGTTTTGCCGCGGCCGAACAAGCCGTAAACGAGGCGAAAGCCGACCTCACGGCAAACTCGGTCTTCTTTCCGAAAATAAATTTTGCTCTTGTATTCGACTCTATTTCGCGCTATATGTTATTGGGTAGAGACGCGGAAAAAGAACTGGATGCTATAAAGAAAGCCGTCGGGCCTGAAGTACCGGTGATCGGGCTTTACACATACGGGGAACAGGGCCCGCTCAAATCAATAGATTATCACGGAAAAGTTTACCTGCATAACCAGACAATTAGCGTGCTGCTGGTGGGAGAATGAAACTTGGACAGTGAGATCCTGGTCAATATATTATGGTTGGCATTCGCTTCGGCGGCCCTGGCCCTGCTCATCGTCTCTCTTAAGAAAAACGAGAAGATCAAGTATCTGGAGTCGGCTGTGGACAGCCTCAAGAAGACCCTGGAGGAGATGGACGAACAGGCGAAGTTGATCGTGCGCACGGATATCGCCCTCAACAAAACCCAGGAAGAGCTCGACAAGAAACTCACCGGATTATACGCCCTGCAGAGGCTTTCGAGAGCGATAAGCACCACCCTCGAAGAAAAACACATTTTCCGCAAGATCGAAATATCCCAGCTGGAAGACCTGGGATTCGAGAAAGCCTGCGCGTTCCTTTGGAACGAAGACGCAAAAGAATTCATCCCCTATCTCCATATCGGGTATATGGAAGACGAAATTGAATACATCAGAGCGGATCTTGCCGAAAAACGGGAGTTTTACCTCGATCTTATCTCCAGGGAGAAAACCATATCCTCCATATCACTGCAAAAAGAAATGGGAAGACTGGGAATGAGCAAGGTTTTCAGGGCGAATTCCTTCGTCATTTCCCCTGTCGTTCCCAAGGAAGGCGACAAAGGTTTCATTTTTGTCGGGGCCGGCGTCGATATGCCGTTGACCGAAGGCGACGAGGAATTCATTATACTGCTCGCCAACCAGGTAAGCCAGGCGCTGGACAATGCCAGGCTTTTCGAGCACACCTGGATGGCCCAGCAGAGCCTGGAACGCAAAGTGGAAGAACGCACGCAGGAACTTAGCCTCGCGCTGGAAGAAGTAAGATCCATCAGCAAACGCAAAACGGATTTTATTTCCGCAGTATCGCACGAACTGCGCACCCCGCTGACTTCGGTAAAAGGATACGCCGCGATATTGATCGAGGAAAAACTCGGGGCGCTCCCTCCCGCCGTTAAAGAACGGCTGGAGAAAATAAACCGCCACAGCGACGAACTCGTGCGCATGGTCAACGACCTGCTCGACATATCGCGTATCGAAGCCGGAAAAACGACAATGAAACTCGTGCCGCAGGATATCCGGGAATTGACCGCTTCCGTGGCCGACCTTATCAATATCCAATGCAAGAACAAGGACGTCGAGCTGATCACGGAGATCCCGGAAAGCCTTCCGCAGGTAATGGCCGACCGGAGCCAGATAGAACGCGTATTCATAAATCTGCTGGGGAACGCGGTAAAATTCACCCCGCCGCAGGGCAAGATAACGATCACCGCTTCGGAAGAACAGGGAAGAGTAAAGATAGACATAACCGACAGCGGAATAGGAATGCCGCCGGAAGCCCTTGAGCGTATCTTCGAGGAATTCTACCGGGTGGACAATGAGATAAACCAGCACGTCAAAGGCACCGGCCTCGGCCTTTCGCTGGTAAAACACATCATCGAAGCGCACCAGGGCAGAATATGGGTAACCAGCATCCAGGGAAAAGGCAGCACCTTCAGCTTCACGCTGCCGAAGATAAATTAAAATGATGAAACCCCGCGTGCTTCTCGTGGACGACGACCCGGATATATTGGACGTACTCGAGATAACGTTGTCCGAGGATAATTACGACATCACCAAAGCGATGGACGGAGAGGAAGCGCTGAAGATCATCCGCTCCAAGCCGATCGATCTTGTCCTTCTGGACCATAATATGCCTAAGATGACCGGCCGGGAAGTCTGTATGGAGATCAAGAAAGATATCCTGCTCCGGCATATCCCGATCCTGATGGTCACCGGCAAAGGGGAAGTGCACGACAGGGTCTGCGGCCTGGAAGCGGGAGCGGACGATTATATAGTAAAGCCTTTCGAGCCCAAGGAACTCCAGGCCAGGATACGCATGACGCTGAAAAGAAGCGAACGCGACCTGGACGCCAATCCCCTTACCCGCCTCCCGGGGAATATCTCCATACTCGGAGAGTTATCGGCGCGGATAGAAGGAAAAATGCCGTTCGCCGTATGCTATATAGACCTGAATAAATTCAAGTCATACAACGACATTTACGGCTTTGAGCACGGGGACGACATAATCAAAGAAACGGCGCGCATCTTGATCAGGGCCGTCCAGGAAACTGGACAATCGTCGGACTTCATCGGCCATATCGGCGGCGACGATTTTGTAATTATCACAGGTATAGAGGCCGCAGAACGGATCAGCCAAAAGGTCATCGCCGACTTTGATCTTTCTTCACCGAAATTCTACAACGAAACCGACAGGGCCAACGGTTATATCATGGCCAAGGACCGCTCCGGGAACCAACAGAGAGTGCCTCTTGTATCGGTCGCTATCGGCATAGTAACCAATGAATTCCGCAGGATAGACCACGTGGCCCAGGTGGGAGAGATCGGGGCCGAATTGAAGGCTTACGCTAAAAGCAAAGAAGGCAGCAACTACGTCAGAGACAAACGAAAAGAGGACAAAATATAGTGCGAGGAGAGGGAGTTGAACCCTCACAGCCTTGCGGCCAACAGCCCCTCAAACTGTCGCGTCTGCCATTCCGCCATCCTCGCAAGAAGTTTTTTCATTCTACTGTATCCCCCCGGATTCGTCAAGATTAAACTATATAAAGTAAAAAACCGGAACAGCACTACCCGTGGTTTTTAAATCGAAAAGGGGCCGTAACCGCCCGCTCCTGGTGCGTTGGCTATACTTAAATAAGGGGGTATATCGTAGCCCCTACTGAAAGGCGATCTTAAAACCGGTTACGGCCACGGTAACGAAGCCCGTATCGGCATTGGGTCACGGTAACGTTTTAAAGCCGTAACCGCTTGACGATAGACAAAATTGGTATCGTTCCCCTTACCGAAAGACGATCGTTATCCCGGCATTCGGAAATTCTACGCTGCGATCAAATCCTCCCGGCCCTTAAGAACATATAGAGGCAAACGACAAACAAAAACAGAGGGAACTCTATCCCTCCGCTCGGATGTGACTGACTCGGCAGAAAACTCCACTGCCCCCAATGATACTTTAACACGGCGACCAGCATAACCGCCATCAAAGGCAAAACGGCGATCCTGGTCAGCCAGGGCTTGTAGAATCCTCCGGCCAGCAAAAGCGCGGCCCCGAAGAATTCCCCTAAGGCGGCCAGCAGGGCAAGCGGCAACGGCAGTCCAGCCGCGGAAGCAAACACTTTCAGATTCAGGAATTTTCCCCAGGAATGATAAATAAATGTGGCGGCGACCATTAACCTAAGCAGCCAGTGGGCGTATTGCGAGAAATACAACATCCTCTCCCCCTTTTTAGACAAGGTTAAATAACCGGCTCATAGTGATTATTTTAACATCGTCTATTACGCTTGTGAAGTAAAAGATGCCGTGACGGACCGGATCATTTTATGCGGCCGATGAGACGCAGCAGACCGTCGAGGATGGTAAAAGGATGCGGCGGGCAGCCGGGAATAAAGAGGTCCACAGGGAAAACTGAAGTAATGCCGCCGCAGGTTTCCGGATGCCCGTTATAAAGGCCGCCCGATATCGCGCAGGCCCCGCAGGCGATCACTATTTTCGGTTCCGGCACCGCCGCGTATGTGTCCAGCAGAGCGGAACGCATATTTACGCTTACCGGTCCGGTTACCAGCAGTCCGTCGGCGTGGCGGGGAGAAGCGACAAACTGGATGCCGAACCTGCCCAGGTCATAGGCTATAGTATTCAGCACATTCACGTCCGCCTCGCAGGCATTACAGCCTCCGGCGCTCACCTGTCTTAATTTCAGAGAGCGCCCGAAAATGCGTTTTATATCTTTACGGAGCGTGGAAGCCGCTGCCGGCACTGTCCCCGCTTTAAAAATCAGGGCTTCCCGGGAGAATGCCGCCAGGCGGTAGTTGCGGGAATGGTAGATCGCGCTGCGGCCGCAGGCTGCGGAGCAGGATGAACAGAATAAACACTTGCCCAGATCTATCGAAATATCCCTGTCGCTGCGCAAAATGGCCCCCGACGGGCAGGCATTAGCGCAGGACACGCATTCCCGCGTGCATCTAAGGGAATCTATTACCGGCAGCCCCCTGAAACGCTCCGGCAGGGAACTATCCGGAACAGGAAACCTCACGGTGCGGTAACGCTGCCTGATTCTTTCGCGTAACACTCTGAACATTATAGCTCTCCGTATCGTTAGAGATCATGCCCGCAATAAGAAAGATTAAAGCTCTTATTGCAAAGCGGAAAATCCGAGATTTGCTCTCCGCGCATAGCCACGGACAGTCCCAGCCAATTATGAAAAGACGGATCCGTTATTTTATAACGCGCGATGCCTCCGTCGCTGCCGGTGATCGCCGCATGGCAAATCTCCCCTCTCCATCCCTCGACCAACGATACCGTCATACTCTCTGCGGCCAAGGCCCCGGGTTTATGCATTATGATCCCTTCCGGCATCGACTCCAGCTGCGACCTGACAAAATCAACCGATCTTATACATTCCAGCCAGCGCACATAAGCCCTGGCAAAGACATCCCCGGAAGGATACGTGGCCACCGGGATCTGTTCAAACCTGTAAATACCGTATGGAAAGTCGAAACGCACGTCACGCTCAACACCGCAGGCGCGGCTTGCCGGGCCTACTAACCCCAAAGACAGACACTGTTCTGAAGAAAGCCGGCCGGTACCTTCAAAACGATCCAGCACCGAAGGCGTATTCCAAAGCAAGGCTACCGCGTTGTTCAAGTCGGCAAAGGCCGCTTCCAGTTTCTCACGCAGTTGAAACACCAGCCCGGAATCCATATCGAAATTCATTCCTCCCGGGCAAAGTAAAGAACGCCCGAAACGGCTGCCGCAAAGCATTGCCGTCATATTAAGGAAATCCCCGCGCAGTCTGCCGCAATAAGAAGCGGTGGGCAGATAAGCGATATCCCCGGATAAAGCGCCGAGGTCTCCGCTGTGGTTAGCCAGCCTCTCCAATTCCAAAGCTATCCCGCGCAGGCACTGCGCCCTGGCGGGAATATGGCATCCCGATAGAGATTCCGCCGCGCGGCAATAGGCCATTAAATGTCCGATAGAAGTATCGCCGGCCGCCGTCTCCATATAAGATATTATCTTACCCGGAGGGGAAACGCATAACGCGCGTTCAACGCCGCGGTGCTGATAACCAAGCCCGATCTCAAGATGCAACACATCTTCTCCAAGGCATTGGAACCTGAAGTGCCCCGGCTCTATGATCCCGGCGTGCACCGGGCCCACGGCCACTTCATGGCAGCGTTCATCCGGCACGCGCCAGAATTCACGCGCTCCGGCTCCGGAAGTATGCTTACGCACAGGCTTCAGCCAGGGATGACCGCGCGGTATCACTCCGTACTCCTCGAAGATCTCCCGCTCAAACAATTGTGCCTGCGGACAATCCGGAGTAATGGACTCGTATCCGTCTTTTACGGACGTAACCATCAGGGAAAGCCGGCCGGATTTATCATCCGCCATTACCGCATAAATATCGACCGCACCGCCCACCGGATGCCCGAATAAAGCGGCTACCCTTGCCCCCCCTGCCACGTCCCGCAAGACAACGGACTTGAACTCCGGCATTCCCAACCGGGGAATATCTTTCAGTTTCACCACTCCGTTATTCTGTATAAATAATCCGTTAGCGCCGGGCATCAAATGTTCCCTCCCAGCAATGCAGCCGCTTCGGATACGGCCCTGCCTAAAGATTCCGGCAGGTAAATCCCGAGCAGCAGCGAGATCGATAGGAGGATCAACGCCGGAAGCAACGGCAGAAAATGTTTTTTCCCGCCGTATTCCTGCGCCGCTAAAGTAGTTCCCGGCACGCCAAATGACATACGCATCCCTATTCCGGTCATCGCGATAAAAATAACGCTGAGTAAGAACAGGTACGCCGCCGGCAGAAGAATATTGCCGGACGCCGCCGCCGACTTAAGAATGATCCATTCGCTAAGAAACGTGCCGAAAGGCGGAGCGCCGCAAATAGCCAGTATTCCTGCGAACCAAAGGACCCCCGCCCAAGGCAAAAGATGCGCCATCCCGCGCACATCCGCTATCTTCTTGCTTTTGAAATAAGCGAGAATATTCCCCGCGCAAATGAACAGTGCGCCTTTCACAAATGAATGATTGGCCGCGTGCAGCATCGCTCCGTACGCCGAACCGGTGGCGACGGCGAAGCAAAGAATACCCATATGTTCGACGCTGGAATAAGCCAGCAGCCGTTTGTAATCCGACTGCCCGATAATAAACAGGCAGGCCACAGCCATAGAGAGAAATCCGAAGATCAAGAACAGTTCCCGGCAGAACCCGCCCAAGCCGTTCGCCAGGCAAAGCTGATAGAACCGCAGGATCGCCAAAAAAGCGCAATTCAACAAGGCGCCTGACAGCAACGCGGATACCACGGAAGGAGCCTCGCTGTGCGCGTCGGGAAGCCAGGTATGCATCGGCGCCAGCCCCATTTTGGTCCCGTAACCGACCAGAATAAAAATGAACCCCGCTTTCAGCCAGAGCGGATCAAGGGACACGCCCGCTTTCAGCAGCCGGTCCAGGGAAAGCTCCGCTCCGGATCCGGAAGCGGACGCGGACACGGCAAGAAAAAGGTTACCGAATAACGCCAGGGCAATCCCGACGGAACAGATCAACAGGTATTTCCAGGTGGCTTCCAGGGAACGCGGATGCCTGTGAAAATAGATCAACGGCGCGCTCACCAGCGTGGTCGTTTCCATCGCGATCCAGATCAACCCGAAATGCCTGCTTAACGCCAACAAACTCATTGAAGCCAGAAAGATCAACAGGCATCCGGTAAACGCCGCTTCCGGGGCGTTATCGAAAAGCAGCCCTTCCTCGCTTTCTTCGCGCGGTTTGCTTTTTTCTTCCCGCAGGTAGATCACGGCATAAAAAGAAGCGCAAAGAAACAACAAACTGAAAATAGCCGTAAAATAACGGCTGAGCGCGTCCATACCGAAGCCAAGCCATTGCTGATCGACCCCGCGGAACAAACACAGATAAAGAGAAAACGCCGAATGTCCGCAAGCCACGGAAAGCAGCAGACGGCGGCGCAGGAGATCGTTCCGGAGAAAGAAAGCGAGCAGCCCGCTGATGAAAGGGATCACGAAAAGCAGCAGGATCATTTATTCAAGACTCCTCTCTTCCGGCAGCCAGTCGGCCAGGCCGGAAAGACGGGAAGTATCGGTATGCTCGAATTCACGGTTAATATGAAAAATGGTTATACCCATCACGAAGACCCCGACAAACACATCCAACAACATTCCCAGTTCCACCAGCAAAGGCTGTTCCAGGAACAGGGCGATGCCGAACAAATAAATGCCGTTCTCCAGGATCAAATACCCGATGACCTGGCTCAAGGCCTGCGCCCTGCTGATGATAATGAACGATCCCGTCAGGGAAACCGACAAAGCCACCGGAACGATGAACGGAGAAGCCGTGGCAAAAGGAAGCGGAAGCCTGGAACTGATAAAAAAGGCCACTCCCAGGGCGGCTACCCCGCAGAGAATGGAGGTCGAGACGCCCACAAAGGTTTTTTCCTCGCGCCTGACATTTACCCTTTTCTGGGCGTAACGCAGAAAACCCGGAAGAAGCACCGCCTTGACCAGCAGGGTAACAAAAACTATCCCCAGCAGCATTGTCCCGGGTATTTTTCCGCGCAGGAATAACGGGACCAGGCCTATCGCCGCTCCCTGATAGGCGACGACCCTGATGCTCGCCGAGATCCTGGTGGAACCCAGGGAAAATAAATTCAACAATACCAACAACATCAATATTCCGTCCAGCATCACATCCTCACTTTGCCAGAAAAATAAGCGCGACCAGCGATAGCGCCGCGGCCGCGGTCAGCAGCTGCGGCACCTTCAATAACCGCAAACGGGCCATACCGGATTCCACGATACCGGTCAATACCGCCGTCGCCGCGATTATCCCGAAAAACAACAGGGCATTGCCCGGGAAATCCGGGTTCAATGCATAAGGAAAAAGCAGCCCGGCCGGCAGTGCCGCCAGGATCCAGAACTTCAACGCCGAAGCGTAATTGATCATCGCCAGATCGGCTCCCCCATGATCCAGGGCCATCACTTCGTGTATCATCGTCAACTCCAGATGGGTATTGGGATCGTCAAAAGGAACCCGGTAATTCTCTACCAGCAGAATAATATAAAGGACGAAAACCACGACGATCAGCACCGGAGGGGAAACCTGCCATATTTTTCCTCCCGCGGAGCAGAGCATTCCGTTCAGGGAAACGCTGCCCGACGCCGCAGACATCACCGCCAGGCATAAGAACAACACCGCCTCGGATAGAACGGAGAATTGCGCGTCGCGGCCGGCCCCCATCCCCTCGAAACTCGACCCGGTGTCCAGCGCTGCCAGTATCATAAAGAAACGCTGGGTACCGAGAAGATAAACAAAAAGCACTAGGTCACCGGGAAAGAACAGCACCGCCGGATACGCCCCCCAAGGTATAAAAAATAATGCCATAAATACCGCAGCCAGCCCCACAGGCGGACCGAGACGAAAGAAAACGCCGGTCGTCCGGCTGTAAACCGCGCCTTTACGCAGCAGCTTGCCGATATCGAAATAAAGCTGCAGCAAAGAAGGGCCTTTTCTGCCGGCGAAGAAAGCTTTGACCCGGTTGATGATCCCGGCCATCAGCGGCGCCGCCAGCAAAGCAATGAGCACATTCAATAAAGGATAGACAATGTTCATCGGATCTTCCAGAGCAAAAGAATCAATAAAGCCGCCATTATATACATAATGTAAACATGCAGTCTGCCCTGTTGCAGCCAGCGCAGACGCGATAAACTCTCCTCCAGCTTTGCGCTGATACCGGACAGGAATACTTTGAATATTCCCGGCACGGATTGCGCTTCCCCTTTGTATCCCGCGGGAAACACGGCTGTTTTCGACACGGCAACGGCGTTCTTTCTTACATTAAAAAAGGTAAAGGTTTTTCTTAAAGGATAAAAGAACGAGGCCGCCGTATACTGCATTCTTCCGCCCGGGTTGGCGTAACCGCAATTCCAGGTCTCTACCGCCGACACCGTCCGCCTCCTAAGCAGGACGCGCCGGAAAACAATCCCTAAAGCGGCAAGGATATATCCTGCCGCTGCCGCCAGGCTGAGCGGCACGAGCCTGTCCGCAAGCCCAGGCAAAACCAGGAAATCGGCTGATTGAAAAACGATCGCCGCAGCCCCGGCCAGAGGAAAGGAAAATAACGGCCCTGCGAAAGTCAAGAACAGGCACACTGCGCAGATCGCAATCATAGCCGCGCACATCAATGTACTGTATTCAGATAAAACATCCTGCCGGCCGCGCGGTTTTCCCAGGAACATCACTCCGGACAGGCCGCTGAAACAGGCCAGGCTCAGGCACCCGGACAAAGACAACCCGGCGATCACTCCCACGCAGGGAAACAGCAACCCCGAACCCTTTAACGACAATCCGCAGAACGCGGCAAGATAAATAAGGAATTTCCCCGCGAACCCGTTCAATAACGGGATGCCCGATGCCCCTGCCGACCCCAGGAAAAAAGAGGCCGAGGTGGCCGGCAGGGCTTTGGCGCAGCCGCCGAGCGCGTCGGGATCCCTGGTCCCGCAGGACTTCGCCGCCGCTCCCGCGGCCATAAAAAGCAGGCCTTTGAAGAAAGCGTGATTGAACAAATGTAACAGCGCCCCGGACAATGCCAGGAGGCAGACGAGAGTGCTGCCGCAGACCCTGGCGTAGACAGCCAACCCGATCCCCATACAAATGATCCCTATATTTTCTATACTGCTGTAAGCCAGCACTCTTTTGGAATCACGCTGCCCGAGAGCCAGCAGCATACCGATGACCCCGGAACAGATACCGGCAAGAATAAGCGTCCCTCCGCACCAGGCGTCAACGCCGCCCAACACGGAGAAAAGACGCAGGATGCCGTATATCCCGGTCTTTATCATTATCCCGGACATTAAAGCCGAGACGTGGCTGGGCGCTGCCGGGTGCGCCTTAGGCAGCCAGATATGCAGCGGCATAAAACCCGCTTTCATCCCGAACCCGAATATTCCCAAAGTCAGTAAGAAAGCCCGGGAAATTTGCACTCCCGATGCGGAAAATGCCGCTGAATTCCAGAAACCGGAAGGAACGCCGGGAACGGACAAAAGAGCGAACATCAGCAGTAAAACCGCGGTGCCGATATGGGCGGCGCCGAGATAAATAAAACCCGCCTGCCGCGCGGTTTTATCTTCATCGCGGGAGACCACCAGGAAGAAAGACGAGAGCGCCATTATTTCCCAGCAGACAAGGAACATCAAACTGTCCGCCGCAAGCAAGACCGCGATCATCCCGGCTACCAGAATATTGAAAAAAAACCACTGTCTGCCGGCGGACTCGGAGCCTTTCCCTTTTCGCAGATACCCCCAGCCGTAGAGGGCGGATAACGCGGACAATACCAAAAGAGGAACGAGAAAAAATGCCGAGAGGCTATCCAGAAGAAAGAACATTTCCCCTCCGCCCGGGATCTGCCAGGCTGCGCGCAAAGAGATCTCTTTACCGGAGAAGAACACGCTGAAAGCAGGAAAAAAAGATAACAGACAGCCGGCAATACACCCTGACGCGGCCACTGCCGCAGCCGCGGCCGGACGTTTGTTCAGGAATAAAGCGCTTAATCCGCTGATAAACAATAAAATTAGAGAAGCGATGATAAGGAACATCTTAGTTTTTTTCTTTCTTCAGATCAAGCGTCTGTTCCGCTTTCTGCAAAGCGGATAAAATATCCTCGCGGGCGCTCTGATTCAACACGGCGTTCTTGAAATCTTTCTGTTGTAAAACGAAGGCCAGCCGCGACAATAACTGCAAATGCACGCGCGCCGTGGGACTTACCAAAGTAAACAACGCATGCACCGGTTTGCCGTCCACGGCGCCGAAGTCAACCGGCTTCTCCGGAAAGCAAAGCGCGATCAAAGAACCGGTAATATTCAAAACGATCGGATTCCTGACGTGCGGGATAGCGATCCCGTCGCCTACCGCGGTAGAGGCGAGTTCTTCCCTGGCCAAAAGCACTTTAAAAAGAAAGTCCCTGTCCGTTTTCTCCGGTAAACGCAATAAGTCCACCACTTCTCTAAGCACCGCTTGCTTGTCGCTGCCGCCTACTCGATAAAAGATCCCTCCTCTTTTCAAAGCTTCCTGCAATGAAGGCATTTCTTCTTCATTTCCGGACGCGGAAAAGATCTCCGGGGAAACATTGATACGGCGGTTATTGATCCATTCCAGAAGTTCGGCGCGGTCAAAACGGTATTGATCGAGAATGCGGTAAGCGGGAATTGTCTTACTGTTGATCCAGCGGTAAATGGTCCTTTCGGAGACATTCAGCAGACGGGAAACTTCCTTGATGGTCAGTTGCATTACAAACTACTCCTTAATATGTGCTTGTTTTGACATTATATGACATTGGCATAATTGTGTCAATATATGTCGGGGGCTTTAAAAAAGCGAAAGAACAGGTTCTGGGTTCTAAAAACACTCTTAAGTCGTTGATATCAAATATTGCGTAAGAACATAAAATGAAGCTTTTCCCTGGGGATCCAGCCTCTTTCTTCCGGGACACTCGCTTCCAGAATATTCGCGGAAAGCGGTCTGACCACGTAACCGCTCAAAGCGGATTCCTCGTCTATCAAACGCATCGCCCTCTTGTGTTGCGACATCGGCCTCTGTCCCAGGACTTCCCCGGTCACGATAAACGCGGCCTGTTCGCGTTCCATCAACTCCTTCGCCTTCCGGAAAAGCAGGATCCTGCAATCAATGCAGGGATTAAGGTGCGAACCGTAACCATGCCTGGGATTGCGCACGATCTCCAGGAATTCCTCCCCGGTATTGCAGCTGACTATCCTTATGCCTAACTTTTCGGAGATAATGGAAGCGGAATGAAAACACCCTTTTGAGGAATGCCTGGCGCACAGACAAAAAGGACTGACGGTATTGAAGGCGCCAAGTTCCACGCCCAGGTCAAGCATCATTTTCGCGGCCAAGGTGCTGTCCAGGCCGCCGGAGAGAAGTATGATCGCTTTCATCTATCGGAAGGCCGTTTCGGCCGGCGGGCAAACGGCAGATCCAGGTTAAGACTTCCCTGCCGGTATCCCTGCAGATCGAGGGTGATATGGCTGTATCCTGATCTCTTTAAAGCGGAAACTATTTCTGTCCTTTTTCGTAGAAGCAACCGGAAATATTTAACATCGGTCTCGATACGGCAGAGATTACCGTAATGCCTGACGCGCGTTCCCGGCAGTCCTGATCTGCCTAAAAACTGTTCCGCCTTATTAATACGCGCCAGCAGCTCCGCGCGAAGCGGAGTGCCGTAAGGTATACGGGAAGCCAGACAGGCCATCGCGGGTTTATTCCAGGTGCTCAACCCCATTTTCTTGCTTGCCCGCCGGATATCTTCTTTATCGAATCCCGCCTCCTGCAGAGGAGAACGCACGGAAAATTCTTTTTTTGCCCTGTTCCCCGGACGATAATCGGCGTTATCGGAAATATTCGCGGCATCTATTACATATTTTATCCCGCGCGCATCCGCCAAACGCCGCAATTCCGCGAAAAGCCTGCGTTTACAGTAATAGCACCGCTCTGAAGAATTGGAAGAAAAACGTTTGTCTTTTAACTCGGCTGTTTTTATCACCAGATGCCTTAATCCTAAATGCGCGGCGGCCTTGCGCGCAAAACGCAGTTCCTCGGGAGGATAAGTGGGAGAGTCAGCGGTAACCGCAAGAAGATCATCTTTCAGCACTTCCCCGGCGACCGCGGCCAGGAACACGCTGTCCACCCCCCCGGAATAAGCCAGAACCGCCGTTTTTAACTCAGCCAATATTCTTTTCAGTCTATCGAGTTTATTCATTAGTTTATGACAACGGGGGGCGCGGACTATCGCCGCCCCCCGTTGTTTTTACGGTTCCTCTACTTACTTTTTAGCGCATTTGCACTGCGGGCATGATTTGCAGTCCGCACAGAGGCATTTGTCTTTAAGACAACAGCCGCTTTTGCACACGCAGTTTTTACCGCCGCAGCATGAATTTTCGCCGGCAAACGCGAATACCGGAGCCGATAACAATGCCGCGGAAAGTATCAAAACAAGAATGTTCTTCATTAAAACCTCCGTTTTTAGAAAAGTTGCACACAAGAAGAATATCCCGCGGAGTTCGGCGGCCGGAAAATATCCTGCCGATAACCCGGGGAATAGGTAAGCTTCTCTTTACCGAAAACTAACCCTTTAAAGACAAAAACCTGGGTAAAACCTGTTTCAGCCGGCGCCTGCCTGGGCTGTAAATGCGGAACTTGGGTAACAACACCACAAGGACATTTATGTCCGCATGCGCAACCGCAGCTTTTTTCCGCAGCAACCGAACGAGTAAATTCTACCAGAGAACTGCCGGCCAGGAATAAGATCAGCGCCGGGATACTGCACCACAATATGTTTTTCTTACGCATAGACTTCGTTTTTGTTGTATCCGGCATTAAGCCTGTCCGGAAAAATGCTTTTTCACATATTCCTCTATCAACGCGCCCGCTTTTTCTTTGCATTTGCCGCAGACAGTGCCTATTTTATCGCGCTCCTGAAGCTGATAGAAATTCCTCACCCCTTCCAGCACTTCATTCTCGATCTCCTGGTCGGTTATTCCCAGACACTGGCAGACAATATGTTCCTTCTGCCTGGCCACCTTATCGCTTAACCCGTTCCTGACGTAATAATCCTCTATCGCGGCGCGCAGCGCCTTATCTCCCAGGACCGAACAGTGGATCTTATGTTCAGGCAGGCCGTCTAAGGCCTTTGCTATATCTTTGGAACCGAGTTTATACGCCTCTTCAAGCGTCTTGCCGATAGCCAGTTCGGACAACACCGAAGTACTGGCGATCGCACTGGCACAGCCGAACGTCCTCCAACGGCAGTCAGTGATCACGCTCCTGCTCTTATCCACTTTGATCACCACCAGCATTTCATCCCCGCACTTAATGTTGCCGATAACGCCTTTGCCGTCGGCGGCAAACCCGGATTCGTCTTCCAGGACATTGCGCGGATGCATAAAGTGATCTTTGACCTTATCCGAATATATCCATTCCGGTTGATTGGACATTTTAGCTCCCGGTGCTGACGGTTGAAATTTTCCTTACATGGGCGATCACCGCGGTAAGTTTTTCGATAATGTATTCCACATCCCGCATAGTGGTATCCCGCCCCATACTCATACGTATTGAACCGTGCGCCTGCGACTGCCTCACGCCGGTCGCCAGCAGCACGTGCGAGGGATCCAGCGACCCTGAAGCGCAGGCCGAGCCGGTGGAAACAGCTATCCCTTCCATATCAAGGTACAAAAGGATGCTTTCCCCTTCCGCCCCGGAAAAAGAAACATTCAGCGTTCCGGGAAGGCTGTCCTGCGGATGTCCGTTAAACTGGATATCCGGAATATTCTTCTCTATCCCTTCTTTAAGATACTTTTTAAGGGAAGCCAGTCTGACCGCTTCATCTTTCATTTCCGCCCTGCGCAGGGCGACGGCCCTGCCCAGACCGACAATACCGAGCGTGTTCTCGGTTCCCGCGCGCCTGCCTCTCTCCTGGTGCCCTCCCAGAATGAACGGACAGAAAGGGACACCTTTCCTGACATATAAAGCGCCCACGCCTTTCGGCCCGTAGATCTTATGCGCGGAAAAAGAAAGATAATCCACGTCCAGGGCCTTGACGTCCACCGGCAGTTTACCCACCGCCTGGACTGCATCCGAATGAAAAAGCGCGCCTTTTTCGTGCACGATGCGGGAAATCCTGCCGATGTCCTGGATAGTGCCGATCTCGTTATTGGCCATCATTACCGAAACCAACCCGGTCCTGCCCGACACCTTCTCCTCAAGCTGTTTAAGATCGAGCTTGCCGTAATTATCCACCCCCAGGAATTCGACGGCCGTCCCTTTTTCCTTTATACACGCAGATGCTTCCAGGACACAGGGATGTTCGATACTGGTGGTAATGATCTCTTTCCTGCACGAATCCAGGCACGGGACCTCGCAGGAGCGGCTCCCCTGGCAGGAGAAAAGATTGATCACGGTATTGTTCGCTTCCGAGCCGCTGCCTACGAAGATTATTTCTTCCGGCCTGGCATTGATGAACGCGGCCGCTTCTTCGCGCGCGTCCTCGATGAGTTTGCGCGCCTGCCTGCCGAATTGATGCAGGCTTGAGGGATTGCCGAAAACAGACATCGCTTTTCTCATCGCATTTTGGACCTGCGGATGAAGAGGCGTAGTGGCGTTATGATCAAGATAAACCGCGCGTTTCCTTTTCGTCATTCATATACCTCTTGGATGATCCCGCCGCCGGCAACGGTATCGCCTTTATAGAATACCGCCGACTGCCCGGGAGTAATGGCAAAAACCTTCTCTTCCAGGCAGACTTCGCAATCCTGCCCGCGGAGGGTTATTTCTCCCGCGTACTCCGGGGCCAGGTGCCGGATGCGCACGCTGAATTTCTCTCCTGCGCTGACCGCCCCGGAAGGGAACACCGTATTGCCGACGAGAAATTTCTTCTTCATCAGGCATTCCTTACCGCCGATACGGATTATGTTCTTCTTCGCGTCTATCGAAGAAACGTACACCGGATAGCCGCGGGCAAGCCCCAGCCCTTCGCGCTGGCCGATAGTATAATAAACCGTACCCCGGTGTCTGCCGATCTTATTGCCGTCCTGATCTATTATATCTCCCGGGGCAACCTGCTTCCCCAGCCGCTGCCGCAGGAATTCCCCGTATGAGCCGGGAATAAAACAAATCTCCTGGCTGTCTTCCTTATCGGCCACGCCAAGCCCGAGTTTTTTAGCTATTTTTCTGACTTCGTTCTTACGGTGATCGCCGAGAGGAAAAACTATCCGGCTTAATTTATCCTGCGTGAGCCGGTAAAGAAAATAAGACTGGTCTTTTTTGTTATCCGCCGATTTCTTAAGATAGAACTTCCCGTCTGAATTTACTACTCTGGCGTAGTGCCCGGTGGCCAGGAGATCGGCGCCTAACCCCGATACTTTATTCAGTAAAGCTTCAAACTTCACGAACTCATTGCAGGTAACGCAGGGATTAGGCGTGCGCCCGAGGCTGTACTCCCGGACGAATTCATCGATGACATACTCCTGCATTTCTTTGCCGAAATTCAGCACATAATGCGGGATGCCCAGAATATCGGAAACCCTTTTTGCGTCGGCGATCCCCTGCGTCCCGCAGCACGCCGGTTTCCTGCCGTGCGCGTCCGGGACATTCAAACACATAGTAACGCCGATCACTTCATACCCCTGTTCTTTCAATAAGGCAGCGGCTACCGAAGAATCCACGCCTCCGCTCATAGCGACAACGGCTTTCATTTTTTCTTCTCCGGGTCAAATCCGCGGCGGCCGCCTATCCCGAAAGAAAGCGTCCTGCCGGAGGCCTTTATCATCCCCTCCACGCAGCCGCGGCATTCGAACACATCCTCGGAGATGCATATTTTGTCCGGGTATATCTCGTAGTATTTCCGGTATGCCGCCGGGGTGATATTCGGCATAAGCACATTCGCGCCGCAGGCAAGGGCCTTTTGCCTGCCCAAAGGGTCGATAGTGCCCACGGCTGTCGTCGCAGGCATATTGGTGTTCCCGGTGGCCAGCCTGGTCAAGGCGACTGTTTTCAGGACGGCGTCGAGGGTCCCGGGCGCAGCCCCGGATAACGGAGTATGCGGATGCGGAATGAATGGACCGATACCGATCATATCGACATCCAGTTCCTTGAATAAAAGTATGTCTTCGGCGATACTTTCCGCCGACTGTCCGGGCAATCCCACCATAATCCCGGAACCGACCTCGTATCCTGACTTCCGCAGAGCGGCGAGGCAGCGTAAACGTTTGGAGAGCGTTGAATGCGGCTTAAGTTTCCCGTAAAGCGCCGCGTCGGAAGTCTCGAACCTAAGCAGGTACCTGTCGGCCCCGGCACTCCTCAACTGTCCGTAGTCGGCGGCGGATAGTTCACCGATAGAAAGGGTGACCGCGACGTTGAGTTTCTTGATCTTCTCCACCAGCAGACAGATATCTTTGATGCGCCAGAATTTATCTTCCCCGGATTGCAGAACAATGGTCGGTATTCGAAGCCCGGCGGCCAGAGCGGCGCTTTCGAGGATCTCCTTCGCCTCCATACGGTAGCGTTTTAGCGAAGCATTGCTGCGGCGCAGGCCGCAATAAAGGCAATCCATCCGGCAATAGTTCGAGAACTCGATCACGCCGCGTAGATAGACTTCATCGCCGACGCATTCTTTCCGATACCTGTCGGCATCGGAAAAAAGCATTTCGACTTTCCGCCTGTTTTTCTCCAGAAACGCCGCTGTCAACTGTTCCCTGGTGTATATCATCTGTGCACCGTTATGAAGCCGCAACTTTACCCGCCATATTTTATGGCGGATAGATCATTCCCTGGCGCCGGCGCCCGGGAATTACGCGTTGAGTTTAACCGAAGAATTTATCCCCCTGCGCCCAATTCGCTCCGTCCACCTCGTCGATCACCAGATATAAGCTCTCTTTAGGCTTACCGGCGACTTTCAATAAAGTCTCGGAAAAATCTTTCGCTATTTCCTCTTTCTGTTTCTTGTTGAGCTTCCCCACCAATTTAAGATTTATGTAAGGCACGTTCCCCTCCTTTTCTATGGAGCCCCGCGGTTTGACAGCCGCGGCACTTTAGTCCCTGATAATCGAGGACTTTCCTCGGATCAAATCTCGATTCTCGGCTCTCGATCCCGACGTTGCAATATTATTTGCAAGTCGGGACTCCGACCCTGTATTCTATACAGGCGTCGGAGTTGTTCTGTGCGCTGTTTAAAGAACTTATTTAACAACGCACTATTGCTTTCCCCCGCGGGTTAACCAGGTTGGCTCATATAGGGATTTCTGTGTATTTCTCGTCTTTGCGAGGAGAGAAGCGACGAAGCAATCTCGTCGAGACATAAGATTGCCACGCCTCTTCGAGGCCCGCAATGACGATGCAAAGGTGTCATTTGACCCAGCCTGTGACACCCGTGGTTTACTGCGCAAGGGGATGAATAATCAAGTTTTCTCATAAATAACGCAATAAGTCAACAACGCGGTTGGCGTATCCCCATTCATTATCATACCAGGAGACTACGCGAAACAAACGTTTTTCTGTTTTAAAATTACTCTACAGCGTCGCATAGTTCAGATATCCTTTTAGACAGGTTTCGGAAACCTTACGCTGTGCTACGGTTAAAATGCCGTTTATTCCCCGTTAACGGCTCTCTCCAACCCGGCGATCAGGAATATCCCTGTCTGCGCGAACAAATTAGGCAACAATAAGATCTCCCTTTTCCCTTCTAAATATATGCTTTTCTCAATATTGACCTTTTTGAACCGGCAATAATTTATAAAATCGGATATGCTCAAAAAATGTAAATTGGGTGTTTCATACCACTGATACGGCAGCGAGCCGGTTACCGGGGTCCTGCCGGTAAAGAATATCTGCGCCCTGGACCTGTAATGAGCGAAATTCGGGAAACCGACCACGGCTTTTTTCCCAACGCGCAGGGCGTCCTGCAGCACCGCGTCTACATTCCTTATCTGCTGCAGGCTCTGGTTCAATATCACATAATCGAAAGACTTTTCTTTAAATTCGCTTAATCCGCTGTCTATGTCCCCGTGAAAAACATTCAGCCCTTTGGCGACGCATTTATAGATCGCCTGCTCGTCGATCTCGATCCCCTGCCCGCGGCACCCTTTTTCTTTGATCAAAAGATACAAAAGTTCTCCGGCCCCGCAGCCCAGGTCAAGGACCGTAGAACGCGGATCGATCAATCCCAGGATCGCCTTATGATCGGCGCGGATATTATCAAATGCCATAGTTCCCCGTCACCTCGTATTCGTAAAATACTTTCTTCAGAAAATGCGAAATAAGATGCGATTCTTCCTCGACCTCCAGAAGAAAGGCGTCGTGGCCGTACGTGGAATCCACCTCGCAATATGTCGCCTCGACACCGGAAAGCTTGCAGGCCCTGACTATTTCCTTAGACTGGTACGCCGGGTATAACCAGTCGGATTTAAAAGCGATCACCAGCACTTTGACATTTTCCCCTTTCAGCCATTCCTGCAAAGGCCGGTTCTCCAGGGCGTCGAAATTATCCATAGCCTTGGTAATATAAAGGTATGAGTTGGCGTCGAATCTCTTCACAAAATCGTCGCCGCGGTAACGCAGATATCCTTCCACTTCGAAATCCGCCGTGAATTTGAACGGTTCAGCGCTTTCCACCTTGAGCCTGCCGAACTTTTCCGACATAGAGATGTCGCTCATATAAGTTATATGGCCGATCATCCTGGCCAGCGCCAGCCCTTGGTCCGGAAACGTACGTCCGTAGTAATTGCCGGACTTCCAGTTCGGGTCGGACATTATTGCCTGCCTGGACACCTCCTGGAACGCTATCTGCTGCGGAGAGTGCTTCAACGATGTGGCTATCGGGATAACGCTGCGCACGGACCCGGGATAAGTGGTCAGCCAGGACAAAGCCTGCATTCCGCCCATTGAACCGCCCGCCACGGAAAGCAGTTTCTCGATGCCGAGATATTCCAGCAGTTTTTTCTGGCAGCGCACCATATCCCGGATGGAAACAAGAGGAAAATCCAAAGCGTACGGCTTACCTGTTTTAGCGTTAATGCTGGAAGGGCCGGTGGACCCGCCGCACCCTCCCAGCACATTGGAACAAATGATAAAATACTTGCCGGTATCGAACGCCCTGCCGGGACCGATCATACTATCCCACCAGCCGGGCTTGAGCGCTCCTTTATGCAAACCGGCGGCATGCGCGTCCCCGGAGAACGCGTGTTCGATAAGAACGGCGTTGTTCTTCTGCGCGTTAAGACGGCCGTAGGTCTCGTAAGCTATCCTTACCGGGCCCAGCCGCTCGCCGTTCTCCAACGCCGATTCCTCCGGAGGAGCGGCAAATTCAAAATACTTAGTTTGCACTATTCCGATATCAGACATATTCACCTTGACCGTCTTCCGTTTAAACCGGGGCTTCCTCTTTGAACAACCATGTAGACAAATACCGCTCCCCGGTGTCCGGCAATACGACCACTATCAACTTTCCCTTATTTTCTTTTCGTTTTGCCGTTTCTAAAGCCGCCCACACGGCCGCGCCGCTGGATATTCCGGCGAGTATTCCCTCCAGCTTGGCCAGGCGCCTTGCGGTAACGCCGGCGTCATCGTTACTGACGCGAATGATCTCATCGATGATCTTCACGTTCAACACCTGCGGCACGAAACCGGCGCCGATCCCCTGTATCTTATGCGGCCCCGGCGCACCCCCGGATAATACCGGCGACGCCTCCGGTTCAACCGCTATCGCCTTAAAACCCGGCTTGCGTCTCTTTATCACTTCCGAGATTCCGGTAATCGTGCCTCCGGTACCGACTCCGGAAACCACGATATCCGCCTTACCGTCTGTATCATTCCAGATCTCTTCGGCGGTGGTCTTACGATGTATCTCCGGGTTGGCGGGGTTATTGAACTGCTGGGGGACAAAACTGTCCGGGGTGGACGCCGCCAGTTCTTCGGCTTTTTCAACCGCGCCTTTCATTCCTTTGGCGCCTTCCGTCAGGACAAGTTCCGCCCCGAGTATCTTGAGCAATTGCCTGCGCTCAAGACTCATCGTCTCCGGCATGGTCAGGATAAGCCGGTATCCTTTGGACGCCGCGACGAACGCCAGAGCGATCCCGGTATTGCCGCTTGTCGGCTCTATTATCGTCGTGCCCTTCTTTAGCGCGCCGCGGCGCTCGGCATCCTCGATCAATGCCACGCCTATGCGGTCTTTGACGCTGGAAAGCGGATTAAAGGATTCCAGCTTTGCCAATACCGTCGCTTCCAGCCCCTCGGCAATACGATTGAGTCTTACCAACGGAGTATTGCCGACAGTCTTCGTAATATCCGCGAATATCTTTCCCATTCTCTTCCTCTCTTTCGACTTCGCTCGAATTGGCCGGGACAACGAAGCGGTTATTTTGTCAAGGCCTGCCCGATGTCGGCAATTATATCGTCAATATGTTCTATCCCCACGGACAAACGGATGAAATCCGGAGTAACGCCGGTTGCCAATTGTTCTTCGGGGGACAACTGCTGATGCGTTGTGGTCGCCGGATGAATGGCGAGGCTCTTGGCGTCCCCTACATTAGCGAGATGAGAGATCAACTGCAATGAATCGATGAACCTCTTACCCGCTTCCAATCCTCCTTTTATCCCGAATCCCAGGATCGCGCCCGCTCCCTTAGGCAGGTATTTCTTTACGCGCTCTTTTTCCGGGCTGTCATCCAAGCCGGGATAGTTGACCCAGCTGACTTTCGGGTGCTTTTTCAGGTATTTCGCCACCGCAAGCGCGTTCTCGGAGTGACGCGGCAGTCTTAAATGCAGCGTCTCCAGCCCCTGCAGGAACAGGAATGAATTGAACGGAGAGACCGTATTACCGAGGTCGCGCAACAGAGTCACGCGCGCCTTGATGATATACGCGATGTTGCCCAAAGGTTTCAGCGCTTCCACGAAGTTGAGCCCGTGGTAACTCGGTTCCGGTTCGGCGATCAGCGGGAACTTTCCGTTCGTCCAGTCGAACTTGCCGGAATCTACGATCACCCCGCCGACGCTCGTCCCGTGTCCGCCGATGAATTTCGTGGCGGAATATACAATTATATCCACCCCGAACTCGAACGGTTTCAGCAAATACGGCGACACAGTGTTGTCGAGCACGAACGGGATCCCGTTCTTATGCGCGACCCCGGATATGCCCTCCAGATCGGCCACATCCAGCTTCGGATTGCCGATCGACTCCGCGTACACCGCCTTGGTTTTCGGAGTGATGGCTCTCTGTATCGCGTCCAGGTCGTTGGATTTCACGAACTTCACCGTGATCCCCAGCCTGCGGAAGGTATAATGCAGCAGATTGTATGTCCCGCCGTAGAGATTATCGGTGGAGACGATCTCGTCGCCGGCCTGCGCGATATTCAACAATGCCAGGCTGATCGCAGACTGGCCGCTCGAGGTGGCCAGCGCTCCGACTCCGCCGTCCAAAGCAGCGACACGCTTTTCGAACACATCCGTGGTCGGATTCATCAACCTGGTATAAATATTGCCGAATTCCCGCAAACCGAACAGGTTCGCGGCGTGATCCGTGTTCTTGAACTGGTAAGAGCTCGTCTGATATATCGGCACGGCCCTGGAACCGGTTGTGGGATCGGCTTCCTGCCCGCCGTGCAGCGCCAGTGTTTCCACCTTTAACTGATTGTCTATTTTACTCACGTTATTACTCCTTCAGTTTTATCTTTTTTGAACTTACGATCACCATCCGTAGTGCGCTGTGACATTAATTTTCAAACAGCGCAATAGTCCGGTCACTTAAAACGCGTACTGCCCGCTCAAGACCACGCCGTTGCCGAGCCCAACCGTACTTGTCTCTTTGTAATCACCGGCATTGACATAAGCCAGAATAAGCGTCAGATTAGGGTTCGCCGTCCAGGCAAGATGCGCATTCCAATAGTTCGCGTCTTTCCAATCGTTATATCTCGCTCCCTGCTTATATTCAAAACCCGCTATTAAATTAGCCGGAAGGATCACGTCGATATTGCCGAACCCGGTGGTTTTCCTGTCTTTATCGTATCCGAATACACCGGTAGCTTTGCCATTCGTAGAAAGCAATCCGCCGGAGAGCAGCACCGGACGCGGCAACTGTGTTACCAGTTTTGTCGCCACTAAGTAGAAATCCTTCCCGCTGGCGTTAACGCCCGTGCCGGCATTGGAGGTATGCTTAAAGATGGCCCCCGCCGATACCGCCGGTATGAACTTCGTATCAAAAGAATTCTCCGGCAAAAGCAGGAGTTTGGCCCCCAGATTATTCTTATGCTTAGCGTCGGCATTCGCCTGGTTGATCGTCTCGTATCCGTAAGAAACTTCCAGCCTTTTAAAGAACGTGTCCGCCACGCCGACGGTAGTCCAATCCACATTGACGTCGTCAAGATTGACATACCAAGCGCCGAATCTCGGCTTGCCTATCACTTCCGTTTCCCCGATCTTGTAATGGCTGTCGTCGCCGCTTGAATCGGCCAAATACGCTACCGGGTTGAACGCTATGCCGCCTACGCCTTCCAGGTTGTTGAACGGCGCCCCGGCCCGGGCCTGTTCCAAAGAAAAAATAACCACCAATGCCGCCAATACCGCTAATATTCTCAACTGTCTCATCGAAAGTCCCCTCTCAATATTAGCGCCTACTGACCTACGCATAAGTAATGGAACCTTTGGCCCTGACGATTTTGGAGCGAGACAAGAAGCGAGGACGCCGGCGTAGTCGAAGCACTACGCCAAGGACGCGCGACGCAGTCGTAGCCCAAAAGCGGCCGGCCCCTTCGGGGAAGCCGAAATTTCAGCCATCTGCGTTGTTTCTCCTCCTCGGCCTACCACAGCGGGTACGCCGTCGTCGTCGCGCCTTGCATCCGTCCAAAATTACGGCTTCCAAAGATTCTATTACTTGTGTGCAGGTCAGAATACTCCAGCAGACTGGTCATATACGCACATTTTAAATTATTATTTTTTACTGCTTTTTCTCTCCGGCAAACCGGTGAGCTCACTCCGCGTTTATATCCCACCCCCTTCCTCTAACTTCCAGATGTCGTCGAAACGTTTTCTTTCCGTGACCTCGATCTGTACGATCTTGGAATCATGCACTTTTACGGTGATCAAGCCGTACTCCAGGGCCCTGACTGCCTGGCTTATATCTTTCACGATCGCATCATTGACTATGGACGGCTTATTTTCATTACTCATCGAATATACCCCCTAAAAAAACCCACTGTCGTATCAATGTTTAATTCGCGGCAGTGGGCGGTTATTGTCGTTGTTTATTTAGATCATTCCGGACAACAAACACCTCCGCGGCTTTCCGCCGAGAGCGGTAGAGTACACATTCGATGATAGTTCTTCCGGTCAAGATGCTGTTTTATAGAAAGAATACGGTTAAATCGCATAACTGGCGGCTCCTGATTTATCTCTTTGTCTATCAGCCAGGTTTTTCAAGCTGACCGACTCCAAGGTGTTATAAATAACGTCATTGGTTTCTTTCCAGACATCGCGCATAACGCACGTCCCGGCCCTGTTGCATACGACGGGATTATTCACGCACCCGACTAAGCACAAATCGCCTTCCAATACGGTAACTATATTCCTTAAACTTATCTCTTCCGGCGGCTTGGCCAGCAGATAACCGCCGTGCGCCCCGCGCAGAGAATTGACTAACCCCGCGTTTTTTAACAGATCGACCAGATGCCAGAGATATTTTTCCGAAATCTCCTGACGTTGCGCTATATCTTTTAATAACACAGGATGTTCCCGGGAATTGAGCGCCAGATCCAGCATAAAACGCACTCCATATCTTCCTTTAGTAGATAAATTCATTTTTCTCTCCGGCATAGGTTAGCTATTAGTTCTATTAAGTCTATAGTGATAGTAACATATAGAATTGTTTTGTCAAGAAGAAATACAGAGTTTTTTATGAGACCAACTTGGGGCAGGAATGTAACTACTTGTTCTAGTTGTAGTTAGATGTGGTAACTTGGGAATTCCTAACTTCGGTCAAACCGGAGAAACTACATAAATATATCTTAGACGGGATTTTCCGAAGTTGAAAACATTATGCGCGGTGTGCGCGGGAACATAGACTATACTGATTGAGGCAGCGGTGATTCGTCCGCGGCTGCCGCTGCGCACGGTAGCCTCTCCTTCCAACACTATCAGCATCTCCTCCCGCTCTCCGGTATTGTGTTCACCGACGTCTTCCCCGGGTCCCAGGATCATCTGCCCGGATTTCATACCGGAAGTCTGCGGCAGCCCTTTAAGCAGGCGTTGAAAACCTTTCTTTTCCTTCAATACGACTTTGAAAGCCTTTGTTTTTACCATAATGCATTGCTTATAACACAAAGACCCGCGGCTGTCAATCCGGAGACACGATATTTAATTCGGCAACGGTTACGGCTTAAAACCGAAAGACGCAAGACGATTGACGATACGTCCGCCATTGAAGCGTTGGCGAGACTAAAATACGGGCATCGTAACCGTAACCGACAGACGATACTCAACCCCTGAAACAGAATAAGACATTCGGGATTGATTAATGGTGGTGTTTTATATCGTGCTGATGCGCGTGAGAGACACCGGCGTCCTTATGCCGGTGGCGATGGATATGAACCAGATTGTGCGACTGCAGTAACGGTTGGTCGGACAAGACCTCGTCCGGCGGGGCGCTGTGAATGATATTTTTTCCTTCTCCGAAGATATGCACGGTATCGGCGATCTCTTCGACGATATGCAGATCATGGGTGGCCGTGACCAGGGTCGTGCCCGACCGGTTCTCGGCGATAAGGATATCTATGATATCGCGCGTGGTCTGCGGGTCAAGCCCGGCTGTCGGCTCGTCCAAAAGCAGCACTTCCGGCTGTATCGCCAGCACCGAAGCAATAGCCACTTTTTTCTTTTCCCCGATGCTCAATTGATACGGGGAACGGTCAAGCAAAGCTGTGAGTTTAAGCTCGGTCGCGACCTTCTCCAGCCTCTTGGCGACATCGGGACTGCGCACTCTCAACTGTAACGGCCCGAATATTATGTCCTCTTTGACCGTCGGACAGAACAACTGCGTATCCGGATTCTGGAAGACAAGCCCCACCCGCCTGCGGAAGACCCTGGAAAAGTCTGCGTCATTCAACATCTTCTCGTCCAGATTCCTGCCGAAAGCCTTGACACTGCCGCGGTCGGGAAAAATAAGCGCGTCCAGCATCGACAGCAGGGTCGACTTTCCTGTACCGTTGGCCCCGATCACCGCGACCTTGGCCCCCTGTTCGACGGTCAGATCGACCTCGCGCAAAGCCGGGAATTTCCCAAGATATGAGTAACACGCCTGTCTTAGTTCAAAAAATATGTTCGCCATAGAATAAACAGGAAAATAAAAACTGCCCCCGTAAGAAATACGATGTCTTTGCCGCCGGCGCGAAGTTTATCGAGGATATACACTTCCCCGGAGTAACCGCGGGAGAGCATCGCGTCATAGACCTGGTTCTGCATCCGGTACGAACGCTGCCAGAGAGTGGCGATATTCCAGGCCACTATCTTCTGTCCTTTCACGGAAGATATGACATATCCGCAGCGGCTTTTTATCGCGGTATAGGTATCCTGGATTATGCCGATAAAAAGAAAAATATAGCGGTAACACATTCCGAGAGTCATCACGAACACCTGCGGCACCCGGAATATCCTTAAAACCTTAAGCAGGGCATAATGCCTGGTCGTCAATGACAGCAGCACGCACAGGGAAACCGAAACCAGCACCCGCGAGAAAAAGATG
>Ga0074198_1000576_pt1 | contig 35089 bp, 27 predicted proteins | sample EPASupsiteSAE323_FD_64527 | JGI IMG/M metagenome (GOLD analysis project Ga0074198, IMG submission 64527) | Bioremediated contaminated groundwater from EPA Superfund site, New Mexico - Sample SAE3-23 | ecosystem: Environmental > Aquatic > Deep subsurface > Groundwater > Contaminated ... | reverse complement strand
CTCTTGCTGGAGCTCGACGCAAGGATAACCTGCATTTTTTATTCTTTCCAGAGCATAGTTATATGAACCAATGAGCACTTTGTCATGATCAAATTCTCTTGCCATAGCTAAGATCCGGCTTGAATGACCAAATCCTTCACTGCTGATAGAAAAATATATTTTTTTCTTTAATTGTGTAAATTTGGAATTTTTTAGTTTCCTTTTTCTGCTTAATAAAGGCATATGTAATAAATAACTCCGGTTTTTAGTTTTAAGCCGGATAATTTACCTTTATAAAAAAGTTATAATTATCCAATATATTTTCTCATAAAATAGTCTATTATTTACATAATAATTTTGGGTGATAGTCATCACCACTTTACTTAAAGTTATCAGTTTATGTTATAGCATTTTTATTTTTGATCTTACCTTTAAAAGGCCATATATTCCTAATCCGAGAACCGGCAAAGCTATTAAAATAAGAATTTTAGTAACGCCAATTATATCGGCGCCGAGTGCTGCAACTAATACAGGTAACGTTGAAGATGTACTTAACAATGTATACTGTACTCCAAAGACTTTTCCTCTCATATCCTCTGCTACGGAGCTGTGTATTATAGTTTGAATCGGTACTGCAGTGAGAGCACAGCCAAAACCTATAATACCAGCTATGATATATGAATATATCATTCTTAAAGTCAGTTTAAATGCTTCAAAATGAATTATCCATAAATCCCATCCCGATATATTTATATAAAGGTTATTTGATATAAAACCTACAACAGCAAGTAAAATTAGACTTATTGCTATAACAAAGAAGCCTGAATAAATCAATAAATATTTGCTTGCATTTCTCCATAATTTACCTACAATTAAAGCTCCAATAACCATTCCAATTCCGCTAAATGCTATAATATAAGCAAATTTCTGAGCACCCAGAGCCGGATTTGAGGGATATAATTTTTGCTGGCTTATGCCGATTGAAAGTATTGAAAGCATTACAATGATAGAAAATAACAGAGCGAGCTTTAATATAGCCTGTAAAACTTTCGGGTTTTCTTTAATATAAATAAATCCCTGTTTCAATTCAGAAAAGAAATCAAAAACGGTTTTCTTTTCTGAAGATGCAATTTCTACAGGTTTATACTTAATAAAACTGAGGAATAATGCAGAGATAAAAAATAATCCAGCCACTGCAAGATGCACAGCTTTTAATCCAAAGATATTTATAAGAGGATCTCCAAGAACAAAACCAAAAATTACAGACCCCATCATTGTTGTAGTAAAGAGTGAATTAGCGGAAAGCAGCTGATTTTTATTTACTAATGCAGGAATAGAACTTGCTTCTGCAGGAACAAAAAACTGTGTAACAGCAGATACAAGGAAAGCAAGTATATAAATTCCGAATAATGTTTTGCTAAAAAGAGGAAGAAAAATTATTAATACTGCTCTTAGTATGTTAGTTGTGATTAAAGTATATTTTTTATTCCATCTGTCAATAAATACTCCGGCAACAGCTGTTAATAATATAGCCGGAATTGTAAAAGCAACATAAAGCCAGCTTTGTAGTGATGTTGATGTGCTAAAAATACTTGCTATAACGGCTACAAAAATAACAAATGTAACCCTGTCTCCCAGCTGGGAAAAAACCTGCCCGAGCCACAGTGATAAAAAATTCTTGTTTTTAAAAAGAGACCTGTATCCGTCTGCTTTTTGAGTTAAAGGAGTTACTATATCTTCCTGCATTTTATTTTCTCTACATTTATAATTTTAATAAAGGACAATGTGTCATATTGAACTTGTTTCAGCATCTTTTAATCTATAGATCCTGAACTCATTAGTATTAGATAGGGGGGCGTTACGAAGAATCTTAGCATGAGAATGTGCCTTTGGCACTTCAGGATGACGTAATTATATCATCTATTTTTTATCGATACTTGATTCATTGATTAACACAAACATTCAATTAATTCTGGAGTTTTTAGTTTTTTATGAGACCTTAAAGCCACATATTCTTTTAAAACTCTGAAACAGGAATCTAATGATGACTGATCAATAAGATCTTCAGGAAAATCAAAATTTGCCGCATCTTTAAATACCTTTAAAATATCATGATCTATTTCGACTGCCTCTTTTACACTGCTGCTGCAATTTCTGCATACAATTCCGCCTGCTTCTGCTGAAAATGTAAAGCCGTCTTTTTGAATTAATTCATTGCATTTTACGCAGTGGTTTAATTCTACAGCATAACCGAGCAGATTCATAAAAACAAGTTTGAATCTGATTGTAGCCCATAAAGCTTCTTCTGTATTTGAAGATAACGAGATATTTTTTAATGAATCAAAAAATAAATCATAAATTTTGCTGCTGTTGGTATCATTTTCAAGCCCGAAAGTATTAATAAGCTCTGCACAATAAATTGCATAAGTAAGCTTTGCTACATTCTGACGAAGTTCTTTGAAACTATCAATAAGTTCGGCCTGACATACGACATCAAGTTTTTTGCCTTTAGCTACAAGAAGCTTATTGGATGCAAGCATCATCATTCTGCCGCCAAGTTTACTTGCAGGCTTTTTTATTCCTTTTGCAACACACCTGATAATCCCATGATCTCTGGAATACATAACTATAATTTTGTCTGCCTCCCCGAGATTATATGATTTTAAGTTTATTGCCTGTGTTTTATAATTTGTCATTTTGGTCATAAACCCCATTACAAGCATTTCTTATCAGAAGAAGAGCTTCTATTCTTCTAAATTTTAACATAATTATTTAATAAAATAATAGTAGTGCTATAACATAGACTGATAACTTTAAGCTGAATCTAACTGTTTCAAAGCTTTAGTCGTTAACATAAGTTAGGTGATGACTATCACCAAATATTTAATATTAACGGAATTATTGTACCTTAATATCAGAAATATATTTTTCAGTCTCTGCTTTAAAATCTTTCGGAGGTATTTGCCATTTCTTTTTATTCATTGATTTTGGAACAAATACCGCAGCTATTTTATCTTTATATACTTCTTGCCAATCATCAAGCATTGATACCTGAGCATAAAGATCTTTATAATCTAAAGGAATAAGCATCAAATCAGTATGATATTTTCTTAAAAGTCCATCCCAACCGATTTTCATATAGTGGAATCTGGCAACATCATCAATAACAGAATCAGGATATACTTCTTCATATCGTCCATCAACAGCAATATGGCATTGCGGGTATAGTTTCCAGAGCGCATAACTGCCCCAGTTGAACAAAACAAGTAAATTTCCGGATAAGTGATTTATTTGAATAAATTTTACTGCTCTTGCAGGAAAAACATTTTCATTAACAGCAATTTTGCGGGGTAATGATACCAGTGATACAAAACTGATAATAAAAATAATGCTGTATATAAAAGTTTCCCTGAAAACTTTGCCAAACTTTCTTAATAAGGCAGGGAATAAAGAGTAAATTCTGCCAATTATATTAAATGTATACCAGTTTATTGCAGGGTACAGCCAGTAATAAATATAAGATGCTGATGCAATACAGAAAAATATTATATGTCGAATATGCTTTAATGACATGTAAAAAGTAACAGCAAGAATTAAAATTTCTGCCCAGTTTATTTCTTTAAAACGTTTTTTAAACATATATACCAGTGATAACAGAGTTAATACTATAAAAATCTTAAATCCCAAAACTTGTGTTATAGAAGCAAAAAGGTTAAGCGGAGCCCATTCACCTATATATGGCCTATTCATGCTGACAGCACTTATGAGAAAAGACCAGTATTTTATTCCATAAGGGTTTACTAAAGTTGCAATTATAGATAAGACAAGGATTAATAAATATTTAAGAGGATTTCTTTTATTAATAAGCTCGCCAATAGTAAAAAGAGCAACTATTCCAAGCCCGGCTAAAAAGCCTCCATGTGTATTTGCCCATATAACCATTGTTACCGGAAAAATCCAGATAAGTTTATTTTGTCCTTTTCTGACCTGATCAAGAACGTAAATCCAAAGGGCAAAAAAGAAATAAGTAAATGCATGTGATCTAAGCACATTGTCAAAGGCGGGTAATAGGGCAATCAATAAGAGAATGTAATAGCTAATCCGGTATGGTTTATCTTCATTAGCCCTATTTTGATTTGTTAGAAATACAAACAGGAAAATTCCTAACAGAATAATAAATTTTAAACTTAATAAACCTGCATCTCCAAAATGATGCGCTAAATAATAAAAGATAGCCCCTGCACCCCATTCATGATCAACCCAAAATAATTTTGTGGGTGTATATGCAAAGATATCATGAGGTAAAACATTTCCTAATTGCGAAAAAATCTTTCCTACTGCAAATCTTGCCCATAAATCCCAGTCTGAACGGTTATATTTAACTGTAATAAAATATATAACGCCCATTATTCCAGATAGAAAAAGATATTTTTTTATATAAAATCCATATTTATCAAGAAAACCGGAATATTTATCTGCAATTAAAGCAATAATATCAATAAATACTGTAATAATAAATACAAAAGTCATTATAATTACAAGACTATTCATTTTTTAATCCTTAAAATACTCCTACCCAATTAGATTTCTTAATGTATTTATATCATAAATTTTTCAGGAAAATAAAAATTTTCTTTATAAACTCATTTTAGTATAATATTAGTGAACAAATTAAAGGCTTTTAGGTATGGCAAAGATAAAAACTAAATGGATATGTTTAAATTGCGGATATGAAACTACAGGATATCTGGGTAAATGTCCTGATTGCGGGGAATGGGGAACGTTAGCCGAAGAAAAATTGCAAAAAAATGACAAAAAAAAAGGATTAACTGTATATACAGGTTTTAAATCAGAACCTCAGCTTTTAAAAAATATACAAATTGATGATGCGATTCGTTTTTCTACAGGATTAAGCGAGTTTGACAGAGTGCTTGGAGGCGGACTTGTAAAAGGATCTCTTGTTCTTGTAGGAGGAGATCCGGGTATTGGCAAATCTACATTAGTACTTCAGTCAAGCGGAAATCTTGCAAAGAAAGGAATAAAAGTTCTATATGCTTCTGCTGAAGAATCATCAGCACAAATTAAATTAAGAGCAAGCAGGTTAAATATTGATTCTGAAAATATTTATATATATGCAGAAACAAATTTAGATGAAATTCAGGTAAATATAGATAACATAAAACCTGATGTGGTTATAATAGACAGTATTCAGGCAGTATACAATTCTGGTCTTACAAGTTCTCCCGGCAGTGTAAGTCAGGTCAGAGAATGCTGCAATATATTGATGAATATTGCCAAAACTTGTGGAATAACAGTAATTGTCATAGGACATGTTACAAAAGATGGAATGATTGCAGGACCAAAAGTCCTCGAACATATGGTTGATACAGTTCTTTATTTTGAAGGTGAGAAATATAAATCCTATAGATTAATAAGAACAATAAAAAACCGTTTTGGAAGCACCAATGACGTTGGTGTATTTAACATGGAAGATAACGGTCTTGTTGAAGTAACTAATCCCAGCGAACTTTTCCTTGCTGAGAGATGTGAATCAATAACACCGGGAAGTGTTGTAATTGCAACCAGTGAAGGAACAAGACCGCTTCTAGTAGAAATTCAGGCACTTGTAGGTCCAACTTCCTATGCTTCACCAAGAAGAGTAGCAACAGGCATAGAATATAACAGAGTTCTCCAAATTTTGGCTGTTCTTGAAAAGCGTGTTGGTTTAAATCTCAGCAAACATGATGTTTATGTTAATGTTGTTGGAGGAATAGATATTCAGGAGCCGGCTGCTGATCTTGGAGTTGCTCTTGCTGTTGCGACCTGTGCAAGAAATGTAATTGTTGATCCTGAAACAGTTATAATGGGGGAAATTGGATTATCAGGCGAAATACGAAGCGTGAGACAGCTTGAATCAAGAATTAATGAAGCTGCAAAACTCGGATTCAAAAAAGCTATTGTACCAAAAGCAAGTCTTCCTCTAAAAAACAGCCCGAATGGAATTAAAATTATCGGTGTTTCAAGACTAATAGAAGCAATTTCTAATTCAATTCCGGCAAAGGAAGAAGTCGGAATAAAATAAAAGCTCATTTTGAGCCTCCATCATTACTTTACTTCACTCACGCTATCGCCTATTTTCCAAACATCTTTTTAAAAGGTTCATTAACTTCTTCAGTTGCATATTTTGAATTTATAACAATAGTTTTCTTTCTAAGGGTATCTCTTTCCTTATAAAATGACTTCTCATAAGTTAAAGGTTTTGAATGGTTGATATTGTATAGTCCTTCTTTTTTTAGTTGTGCCACATTTATATTTTTAAGAGTGGTTTTGATCTGCCATATTCTATTTTCGTCAGCAGGATGACTTGAATCTTCCTCCAAGACATCAGGTAATCTTTTGAAAAAATCAAAAATCCTTACAGAATTTGCAGGATAAAAACCTGCTTTAATCATCATAATAAGACCCAGTTTATCAGCTTCATATTCGCATTTTCGGGAAAAAGCCAGCTTATCATATTCATTTTCAGTTTTTATATTTTCAAGAGATTTTTTTTCCTGTACTATTTTGGTATTTATCAGATTAGATGCTCCATAATTCCCAATTAAAGGAGTTAAAATACTGTATTTATTGACTAAATCAGAATAATTTTCAACAGAAGAGTGAATATTATCCTGATAATTTTTATCAAGTACCTGATTATATCTATTCTGGTGATAAAGATGCCTTAAAATTTCGTGCGCCATTTCATGAGCTGTTACAAATGCAAGGGCAGAAACATCATCATAAAAAGTATTCATAATTCCGCATTCAATAGTAATTAAATTACCCTGTGCAGTAGCTGCATTAACAACATAATCTTTACTATTTGGAATTTCTATTACCCAGGGATAGTTGTCAAGCTTATTTGCTCTGATAATCCTTTCTGCTACTCTGTATTCACGATATAATTGTTTATCAAGCTTAATTTCAGCCTTTTTATAAAATTCAGATTCAAGATCAGCCTGCTTGCTTACAGAAACTTTTTGTTTCGGAAAAGTTTTTTTTGTTGCTGCAAAAGAGCTGTCTGTATTAAAAAAACAGATCACTAACAGCCAAACAACAATCCAACAAAAGTTTTTCATAATCTATAAATTCCACTAAAAAAATAACTCTGACAGAATATTTATATTCTACCAAAGTTATTTTTTTAGGAATATTAGAAATTGTCTTGAAAGTTTTTAATTTCACATGTAACAAAATAGAATAAGAGTTACATTCTTTGTTCGTTGGAACCACAAAACTGTTTAAAGGCTCACTAATATACTAGGTGTTCAATTTTTATCTTACAAATGAGATATTAACTAATGAAAGCTGAAAGCTTTCAGATCAACGCCAGACTAAATTGAAATAAAGTGAGAATAAATTATTGCGTTGAATATTCATGACTTACGGATGCAAGAACGCCATTATAATTTTTTAGCGCCACTGTCTGAGCCGGAACAACGAGGAGGCGAGTTTGGCGCGGTGAACATAATAGTTATTTAATCAAGTTCTTAGCAGCCGTTATGAACAAGACGGGTTTTCTTCTTCTTTGCTTCATTTCTTCTTCTTTTGTTTGTCAGTAAAAGAAGAAGAAATGAAGAGATAAAAAACATTCAATATCTAGCTTTTTTAAAGATGTAACTTAAATTCTATTTTGTTACATACAAAATCTAAAATCTGAACGAATAAATTATCTTCTAAAAACCCCCTTATTTTTAAGGGGGTTTTTAAGTGTTTAAATTAATTAATGAAGTTTTTCATGAAAGGCATGTTCAAGATCAGCAGGTGAATTAAAGGTTTCATTTGGAATTTTTCCAAGAATTTCCTTTATTTTTATCGGATTGCCTTTTGTATATTCTACTTCTTTATCACCAAAACATTCCATAATATCTTGTTTTGAAAGAGGGAAATCAGCATTTTTAAATACTGAAGCAACTGCTGCTGCGCCATAAGCTCTTCCTGGTTTTGGTCCACGTTCACCCATTACAATTCCTCCTTTTTATTTTTAGAAAAATTTATTAGCTTTTTATTATTATATTATTATTTTTTTTAAGTAAAAAAACATTAAACAATCTATCTATTTTTTAAAACAAAGCATAGACTTGTGGATGGATTGATTTTAAAATTCTATGCTAAATATTTTGTATTAAACCCGACGGGAAACCTATGCTATAATATAATTTAGTTCGGCATGTTTGAGAGGATATTTTTTATTTATTTATGGAAGATTGTGCCACATTAGAAGAGGTTACTTACTGGATTCAGGAATATAAAACAACTCAAAACAGTAAGATAAAATCTCAGCTTAGAAATCTTATTGTTTTGGCATATTTACCTTTTGTCAAAAAAATATCTCATGGTCTGGCAAGAAGAAATACTGATCCTATTGAAGATTTGGTTCAGGTTGGAAGTGTAGGACTTTTAAAAGCAATAGATCAATATAATAATAGTCTTGGTGCAAGTTTTCGTACTTATGCCACTTATCTTATAACCGGAGAAATAAGGCATTATCTGAGAGATAAAGCTTTAATGATAAGAGCTCCAAGAGAACTTCATGAATTATCTTTCAGAATCAACCAGATTATTCAGGTATTAACAGTTAAACTGGACAGAATGCCAACAGATGATGAAATTGCATATGAACTTGAAATTCCGGTCAATAGAGTTGCTGAAGTAAATGAAATCGACAGAAGAAAATATATGGTATCTCTTGATCAGGTAGTTTCAGGAACCAGTGATGCTGAACAATCTCTGATTGACAGGCTTGTTGATAATAAATATCTGGATTATCAGGTTGCACAGGAAGACAGAATAATGCTTCTTGAAGCAATTGAACAGCTTAATGATCCTTTAAAGGAAGTTGTTAAATTAAGTTTTTACCATGATATGAGCCAGAATGAAATATCAAAACAGCTGGGTATTTCACAAATGCAGGTAAGTAGAAGGCTTAGAAAAGCTATCAGTGAATTATTTAAAATAATTACTTCAAGAAAAGTATTTTAAAACCGCGTATATAAAAAATGGGGTATAAGAGGAAATATATAGATGGAATTAAGTTCTTTTACTACTTTCTGGCAAATTTATATTCTTGTTCTAACAGGAATAATAGGTCTTATTGTAGGAAGTTTTCTGAATGTTGTTGTGTTGAGACTTTTTTCAGGTGAATCAATAGTTTTTCCCGGCTCAAAATGTCCTAAATGTTCTCATCCTATAGCCTGGTATGACAATATTCCTGTTATAAGCTATCTTTTATTAAAAGGCAAATGTAGAAATTGCAGTCAACCAATAAGTATACAGTATCCGTTAGTTGAACTTGCAACCGGTTTACTTTTTATAGCTACAGTAATTTGCTTCGGACTTGGTTTAAAAACATTTTTCCTGTTGATACTTATTTCTGCCCTTGTTGTTATTACAATGACAGACATAAAAGAACAGGTGGTTTTTGATATAGTTTCAATGCCGCTAATACCTCTTGGCCTGGTTTATAATTTTTTTGATATAGCAAATACAGCAACCAGTGATGTTAAATTCTTTGCTCTTACATTTAATGATGCTTTCTTAGCTGCTCTTGCCGGTGCTATTATTGGTGTTGTATTTTTTGAACTGTTTGCAAGGCTTGGAATTGTACTTGTCGGGCATCGTGCATTTGGCGGAGGAGATAGTATTATTGCAGCTGCTCTGGGAGCATGGTTTGGCTGGAAAATGTTGATAATTATCATTGTTATAAGCTTTATTCTTCAGCTTTTAATAGGACTACCGGTAATTCTTTTCAATATGTATAAAGATAAAGATTTTAAATCACTTTTTTATATGTCATTACTGCTATTTTCCCTTGTTATATCTATTCTGGGCAAAATATTAGGATTAACAAACCATTATATTGCAGCGTTAATAATTCTGTTAATTAGCTTTGGTCTTGCAGGGGTAGGAGTTATAGGCGTATTATCAAGGGCTAAAGAAAGAAAAACTTTTACCCTGCTTCCTTTTGGTCCGGCTCTTGTATTTGGAGGATTAATAGTTTTATTTCTTGGACCAAATATTATGAGCTGGTTTACTAACATTCTTCCTTAATAGCTAAAATATATACTATTATTTGAACTTAATTAACAGGTTTTTAGATCATCTAAAAGCCAGTTTACCGCATCAATCATATTTTCTGCAACATAATCAGGCTTAATATAATTTTGATTTGACTCTTCAAGTACCTGTGTACCATAACCTGTTTTTAAAAGAATTCCCTTGCAACCGGCATTTTTTGCAAGTTCAATATCACATGCCTTATCTCCTATAACATAGGATTTTTCAAGGTTAATATTTTTAAAATCAGCTATAGCCTGATTTATTAAGCCTGGTTTAGGCTTTCTGCAATCACAGTCTTTTTTATATTTCTCTATAATACCGTTTTTATGATGAGGACAATAGTAGACTGCATCAAGATAAGCATCATTTTCTTTTAATACATCTGAAAGTTTTTGATTAAGCAGGTTAACAGTATCTTCTCCAAAGTATCCTCTTGCAACTCCTGACTGATTTGTTACAAGAATCGATAAAATACCTGCATCATTAAGCTTTTTAACAGATTCTGCCGAACTTTCAAACAGTTCAAGCTGGTCAGGATTACTCAAGTATCCGACTTCAACAATTAAAGTACCATCTCTATCTATAAAAACTGCCGATTTTTGCATATATATTCTTTACCTTTTTACTCACTCTTTTTAATATATTATAATATTAAATTAGGTGGTTTTACCACCTAACATAGATTAACGTTTAAAGCTTTGAATACAATAGACTTTATTTTATGTTATCAGTTATTGTGGTTACACTACTTTAAATTATTATGAGTAAGAAAAAAGCTGGAAAAGAATATTGAAAAAGCCATCTCCCAAAAATATAGATTTATTCAAATCTATAGATACTATTACTACAAAACTTTTAATGCTGGTGCTTTTTATAACAATCATTCCTCTTGTTGTGGTAGGAAATTCTTCTTCAAATATAATTAACAATAATATGCAGAAAAGTATTCAAAGAGAACTGGCAATAGCGTCACAGCTCTTTGAGGAAAAACTTTACAACAAAACAAATGTATCTGAAGAAAGTCTGAATAAAATAGCAGATTCAATAAAAAACATTACGGATCTTAATATAGAAATTCGACCTAATAATTCTAAAAATTTATGTATAGAAAGAAATGAAAAATACCAAACCTGCATTTATGAACCTTTGAAGAATTTTTCAGGTGCAAAAATAGGTGTTGTATATATTTCTGTACCTGAAGGAACTTTTGTAAATCCGTTCTATAAAAATATAAGTTTGATAAGTATTATTTCTGTAATCAGTTTATTTATTGCTATTGTAATAGCAGCACTTTTTGCAAGAACAATAACAACCCCTATTCTTAAACTTGTACAGGCAGCAAAACAGATAGCATCAGGAAATTTAAGCCAGAAAGTTAAAATTAAAGGAAATGATGAAATAGCTCAACTTTCAACAGCTTTTAACCAGATGGTAAAAGACCTTAAAAAGCAGGAACTGTTAAAAGATAATTTCGTGGCTACTTTGACCCATGATTTAAAAGTACCAATGCTGGCTGAAAATAAAACAATAAGTTATATGTTAAAAGAAGCTTATGGACCAATAACGGAAGAACAAAAAGAAGTCCTTGAACTTATTAAGAGTACAAATAATTCTTCTTTAGAAATGATTAGCACCCTTTTAGAAGTATACAGATTTGATGAAGGTAATATTCAACTTAATAAAACAAACTTTGATCTTATTGAGCTCACCAGAAATTCAATTGAACAAGTATACTCTCTTGCTCAGGAAAAGGAAATTACAATAGATATAAAATCAAATGAAAATAAAATATTTATTAAGGCTGATGAAAGAGAAATTAAGAGGGTCATCCATAATTTAATAAGTAATGCCATTATAAATGATGTTCAAAATAGTAACATATGCTGTAATATTGAATTAGTGAAAGATGAAATTATTTATAATCCAAAGTTAAATACAACTCTGCAAAAACCTGTAATTATATCAAATTCAGTTATGGTAAGCATTAAAGATAATGGAGTGGGGATAACAAAAGAAGATATGCTGCAGTTATTTAAAAGATTTTCACTCAGCAAAGGTAGAAAACCTGCAGGAACAGGACTCGGTCTTTACTATTCCTATCAGGTTATAAAAGAACATGAAGGATTTATCTGGGCTGAAAGTTCTGAAGGGAAAGGAAGTACTTTTATATTTACATTACCGGTTGATTAATTATGAATGAAACAGAAACAATTAAAATACTAATAGCAGACGATTCCAAGCTTACTGTAGTTGGACTTAAAACTACATTTAAAGACTTTCCAAGTATTAAAGTTGTAAATTGTGTAGAAAATGGCAGTCTTGCAGTAAAAGCTGCTAAAGAATTGAAACCTGATATCATTCTTATGGATATTGGCATGCCTGTTATGGATGGAATTCAGGCTACAAAAGAGATTAAAAAAATAAATTCCGATACAAAGATAATTATGCTTACATCTCATGATAGTGAACAGGATGTATTTGATGCACTGGCAGCAGGAGCAGACTCGTATTGCATGAAAGATATTGAGCCTGATATTCTTGTAGCTGTTATTAAAAGTACTTATGAAGGAGCCTGCTTCCTCGACCCCAAAATAGCAAAAATTGTATTAAACAACTTTACAGGGGAAGTAAATCAACATAAACAGCAGGAATCTTCTCTTACAGGAAGAGAAATAGATGTTTTAAGTCTTATTGCAAAAGGGTACAGTAATTCTGAAATATCAAAGAATCTATATATAAGCATGAATACTGTAAAAACTCATATTAAAAACATATTCCAGAAACTTGAAGTTGAAGACAGAACTCATGCAGCCATGAAAGCCTTTAAAAACGAGATTTTAAAAGAAGAAACATAAAAACTACTATTGTCTTATATATTTACAAAATAATATAAAAACCAGGAGGCAAATTTTGCCTCCTGGTTAAATTCTATAAATTATTAGAAGCTGTATCGCTTACTATTTTTGGAGTTATAAGAATAACAATCTCTGTTTTATTGTGGGTTCTTGTTTTATTCCTGAACAATGCACCAAATATTGGAAGATCACCGGCAACAGGAAGTTTACCAATCTGTTCAATATCAGAGTCTTTTAATAATCCTGCAATAGTGAGAGTTTCTCCTGCTTTTACTCTTACATCCTGAAGAATAATTTCTCTTGTAGATACAGGGGTTATTTCAGTTCCGTTAACGCCTGAGCCTATAGTTATTTTTGTTAAAGGAGTAGTAATTGAAGGTCTGACTCTCATGGTAACATAACCGTTATCAGAAATTTTCGGAAGAATATTAAGCACAATCCCTATATCTTCAAGAGTTGTATTGTATGTAACAACACCCTGATTGGAAGTTGTCTGCAAATTACTCACAATTCTGTCTGTAATTTTTATAAACGATTCGCTTCCATCCAGTGCAATAACTGTAGGATTGGCAAGCAGTTTTGCTTTATTGTTTTGAATAAGAGCATTAAGCCTTACCTGTATATTATCATGGATATTTTGAATTGAACTGTATGATACTCCTGTTTGACTTGCAATAGTTGAAAAGGATGTATCGGTCATAGGTCTGTTAAATCCTGCCCCGTATTTTCCTGTTTGGCTGGAAACTAATAACCCCAAATCATTTGAATCGTCTTTTTTAATTTCAATCAAAGAAACTTCTATTGAAACCTGTTGTAAAGGCTTATCCAGATAGCTTATTGCTTGTTCAGCCAAAAGTATGTCATCTTCAAGTCCTGCAACCAGTACAGAATTTGTTCTTGTATCAGGAATTACAATTGCACCGTTATCATTGTTATTTACAGTAATATCCTGAGAAGCAGAAGTTACTCTTTGAAGTTTAATGGAACTTGCAGGTTTGCTTGCATCATTAAAATCCAGACCTTCAGTTAATGTTTCAACTTTTCCTTTGATTGTTTTTGAAGACACAAGAGTACTCTGTCCTGTTGATGTTCCCTGAGGAGCAGAACTTGCCTGAGAAGCAGGTTGTGATTGAGTAGACTGTTGGTTAGGATCAGAAATAGCTTGCATAGCAGATGCCTGATTGTTACCGGATGAACTGGCTTCATTTACTGCATAGCCTTTATTAAATATACTTGCTTCAAGAATACTGGCTATTTCAACAGCATTAGCGTTATTAAGCCTGAAAGCTTTAATATATTTTCTATTTAAGCCTTTTCTTGCCATTGCCGGCCTTGAAGCTACATATATTGTATTTCCCTGAACTCTTACTTCAAGTTCCTGGCTGGTTAAAATTGTCTGCATTGCTTCGTTAAGAGAAACTCTTTTTAAATCAGCGTTTATTGTACCCTGAACGCTTTGATCAAGAACTATATTTTTATGGCCTTCTTTTGCTATAAGTCTAAGTACAGAAGCTACATCCATATCTCTTAGAACAAGATCAATTTTGGATGCTGCAGGAAAAACATTAAAATCAGCGTTTAACTTTAATGTTTTACTGTCAAAGCCTGCCAGAGTATATTTGGTTTCTCTTAGCTGCTGCTTTAAAAGGTCAGCATTGTTTTTTGTTGGTTGAATTTTGTTATCCGAGGGATTTTCAGCTGCCATAACCTGAGCTGACATAAATGAAATTATGAAAGCAGAAATCAGGAAATAATAAACAATACTTTTAAGTTTCATAAACACCTCTTTATTTAGACTAGTTTTAAAATATTTATCTTTAGTTTGATTTGTAAACAGGAATAAATTATTAATTCAAACCTTTAATAGTCTTTGTTATAACTTTTTTATCCTGAATAAATTTTACGGTCATGGCCTGAGAATCAACTTTTACTACTTTTATACCCTGAAAAGATTCATTTGCTTTGAGAGATTCACTTACACCGTTTATATTTAATATAACCTTATCTCCAATAAAACCTTTAACCTCAGGATAATTTTGAAAATCTGAAGGTATTTTGCCCGGGAGCAAATTAGAATTTGGTACATTAAGAGTGGGCAAAGAACCTATATTAGGTAAGTTTCTAAGTGAAGAGGGTATAGATAAAGGACTTTTACCTATATATCTTGGAAGAAATGTTTTTAAATCAGCCGGTAAGTTGGATGTTTCAGTTTTACCAGAGAATGGATCAGACTTTCCGCTTACAAGAAGTGCTGATTTTGCAGCAAGAGCTTTGTTTGTAGGTTTTATACCACTAATATGATTGTTATTATGAGCGCTAACAATGCAATCACTGGATTTTACGATTACCGAATTTTCTGGAGATTTGGAATGATAATTTACTTTATTTTCAGGCTTATCAGCTTTAATATTCTTAAAATCTTTACTGTCTAGTTGTTTTGTTTTTTGAATTTCAGGTTTAACAATAACCATATCTGTATTGACAGCAGTAATTCTAGCTTTTTTGCCGGATATGGTAAAGTAATATGTTCCGCCAAGCACAGCAATAGTTACAAGCACAACAAGAACTTTTTTAAACCATTCGTCCTTTAGATCACTTTCATTAATTTCTTCAATATATGAATTTTCTTGATCCATTATGGTTTTTCCTCATGATTATTAATGCTGTCGGGACTTTGAATGTCAAACCTGTAAATGTCACAATCAATAGTCATTTGAACTCTCGGATTAGAAGAAATTTTATCTTCTTTATAATTTTCAACTTTTACACTGTTTATTGCTATTTTTCTTCCATAATTTTCAAGTGTATTTATAAAATTCAATATATCCTTATAATAGCCTACAGCAGATATTTCAAGTGATATTGAATAAAACGGGGAAGCGACAGGTTTTTTTCTAACCGGAGTTGTTGTTTTAGGTTGTTTCTTTTTAGGATCTATTATTTCTTTTTCTGTTTCAGGTTTGGAATTAAAGCCAATAACTTTGACATTAAAAGACACTGCAAATTTTTCAAGATCTATAAGTAAAACTGAAAGATCATCTTCAGCAGGAACTTTTACATCAAAATCACCAAGTTTTTGCTTCAATTCGGCAATATTCTTAAAAAGACTGCCATTATTATTGAGTGCATCTAACTGACTTTTAGATTCAATATAAGATGATTTTTCCTGTTTAAACTCTTTATTAAGATCATTAAGCTTTGTTACTGTTGGAACAACGAAGTAAACTATAAATATTATAGTTAAAAATACTGGTATTAAGCTTAAAATAAGTATTTTTTTAGATCTATCCATAATTTATCCTATTTTTCCTGATTTTTTTCAATAGATTTTAAAGATGATACTATTTCAAAATTATAAACATTCTCTTTATTATCAAAATCAAACTTTCTGACAGTTGATTTTTCTAAATTAGAGTCAGGTGGTGCATTTTCGTTTAGATTTAAGACAAAGAATGAAATTGATTTTAATGAATCATTTTTTGATTTTTGAGACGGAATTTGCCCTTTAATTGTAAGTATATTCTGTGAAGATGTATTTCTTGTTTCGGTTGCTTCTGATATTTCAGTAATTTTAATATCTTTTGATACTGCTTTTGAAATATCGATCAATATTTTATGCCATGGTAAAAGTGAATAATCAATCATACTTTGTGCAAGGAGTTTCATTTCAAGAGTTTTCTTTTCAGTTTGAAGATTTTTGCGAAAAACAGTTGATTTTGAAAGTTCCAGTGTAACTTTTTCATGGGCTGATTTTAAGTCTGATAACTCTTTACCGGTTTTTGTTATCATAAATGATGATATAAACCAGATTCCAAAACTGGTTGCAAATATAACGCAAACACTTATAAGAATAATTATTGAAGCGAATTTAACTTTAGGATTAATATCGCTGTCATCCGTAAGTATTTCGATTTTACTTTTATTGCTCTCTTTTGTTTGATCGTCAATCAGATTTATATTTATGGTTTTCAACTTTCAAATCCTTTCAGAGCTAAGCCCAAACTTGTTGAAAGGGCAGGAAGGTTAACAGGATATATTAGATGTTCGTTTGATTCAAGGTTATGGTCGATATTATTCAAAGAATTACACAGCAGGGTTTCAATTTTAAGCTTGTTTGTAAAATATTTATCAATATTTTGGATACATACGCCGCTTCCGCTAATAATAATCTTTTTAAAAGTCTTATTTTCACTATTTTTGGAATTATAAAATTCTATTGTCTTTTGAATTTCACTCGTAATATTACTGTATATTGGTCTGATTGCAGCAGAGGCCCTGCTTAACTGAGGATCAGACTGTTCCATATTTATACCGGGAACAACAAGAGCTATTTCAGGAAGTAATTTTTCTGCTGAAGCGTTGTCTATATCAAGATTTCCTGATATCAGATCAATGATATTTTTTCTTCCCAGGGATACACTGTTTGAAAAAACAGGCATGCCTTTATGTAATATATTTATATCTGTATGCTCATAATCAATGAGGATAGAAATAAACAGGGAATCGGAATTATCTATATAGCCTGCGTTAGCAAGAGTTCTTATTGATGCAAAAGGCATTATATCAATACTATTAACTATAAAACCGGTATCGCTTATCAGGTCTATATAATTTTTTGCAATACTTTTTGAAAGGGCAACAAGTATTATATCAACTTTCTTTATTGAATCTTCAGTTCTTTTTGAGTTTTCAATAACTTCAAAATCAATATTGATTTCACTTAATGGAAACGGAATATGTTTTGATGCTTCCTGAGGTACAATGACTTTCAGTTCATTTAATGGTAAGTCAGGAAGAGTGATGGTTTTAATAAATGCTACGTTACTTGGAACAGCAATGTTTACAATTTTTGTGTCAAATTTAGCATTATCTGCAAGTTTTTTTAAAGTACTAACAAATACTTCGAAATTTACAACAAGCCCTTTTTCTATTGCAGGTACAGGAAAAGATTCATAAGCAAAACATTTTAAAGCGCAGCTTTTGCTTTTTTCAAGCAAAACTGCACAGATACCTTCAGGTGAAATTTCAAGTCCGATTTCAGGTTTTCCAGTTTTTCGAAATAATTTTAACACTACTTATATCTCTCAACTCTTTAAGTACCAGATAATTTTAAATATAAAATTTTTGTATCACTCTGAATGCATTTCAGAGCCTGATTAAATACTAAAATTTTAAATATAAAAAGCAGACACGATAAATAATTATAATGATACCAGTTGTTTGCCATGTTTGATCTACAACTTTGGTATAGTATATATCCATATTTCGTATAATACACCTATTTTTTAAAAAACAATAGTCCCTTTGCTCTAAAAATCATGATTCTGTTTTATTCAAATAGCTCTTTAGTCCTTTTAATAACACTTTAAAGGAATAAAATTCGTGTTTACATTTTTTTACTTTCGGAATGTTATTTCTGATAATCAGAAATAACATGATAAGTTTTGTAAATAAAACAAACAATTTATAAAATCATGCATAAAGTTTTAAAATAAATTTCCGATGATTAAATCATGCAAATTAAATTGAGATATAAATTTAAATAAATTTCTTAAGTAAAAAGAGAAAAGGAGAAGAAAAAAATGACAGATTCATCAAACGTTAATTTTAGCAATCCGACAAAAAAAGTTACTTTACCAAAAGGTTCAACAGGAACTAATAAAACTGACTCTTTAGATGATATATTTGGAAATAAAAGTGTGAATTTTACAGGCGGTGATCATCTTTTTACATGGAATGAACTGACACAAGGCAATGGTAAAGCTCAAGATGATAATCTTGCAGATACTGGCAGAACAGACTTCTTTACCCAAATGGTAAGTCTTGGTGAAGAAACAATTAATACAATTTCAGGTTTGGATGGAGCAGCAGGGCTTAGTGAAGCGGATATTAAAGCTGTTGCAGGTTATGACGGCAAAGAAGGTATTTCTGATGTAGATATAACTATTGCAAAAGCGCTTACTAATATAAAAAATGATCCGGCAAAAGCTCAAATGATAGGAGCGGGTAATCTTAGTGATGCTATGTTACATCCTGAAAATTATAATATTACGATAAAGTCAGATGGTACAGTTACATTTGACAGCAAAAATGCCCAAACAGGAATTAAAGCCACTATAGATGTAAATAATAGCAGAATAGATGATGTTACAGGAAGACAAAACGGTAAAACAACAAAACAAGAAGGAACTATTGAAGATCTTTGGCTTCCACATGCCGGTGAAATAGGTGGCGATGCTTCATATAAAGTTACTTATGATGCAAGTGGAAAACCGACTGAAGGTATTGTTACTGATTCAAATGGAAAAACAAGATATAAAGTAACGTATACAAGCGGTACTAATAAATTAGCCACTTCTATGGAATATGATGCAGATGGAAATCTTACGGCAAGGAGCAATTATGAACTTAACTCAGAAGGAAATCTAACTTCACATAAAACATATGATGCAAATGGTCATTTAATTGAAAATAATACAATTACCTATGATACAAATGGTAAACCGACCTCATCACTATATTATACATATGATGCAGAAGGAAAAGTTTTATCTCATGAAAAAAATACTTTTGTAAATGGTAAACTCACTCAAAGAGACGAATATGGCGTAAATGACGTACAAATAAGACATACCGAGTATAATGGTGATGATCTTTATACTGTAAAATCAAGGACAGAATATGATCCAGTAACTGGCGAAAGAATTAAAGATATATCATTAACTAATACTGTAGAACTTTCAGGAACAGGCATTCCTAGTCAGCCAGGAAACCGTTCTTTAATGAGATATGCAGAAACAGATTATACTTCTGATCCTCCAAAAACAAATATCAGATATGAATATTATTATAAATGGGAACAAGGCGGTGCATTCGGTTACACTAATTATGATAAGAATACTATTGTAGATGGCAAGAAAGTATCTGATTATTTTGGTGATACAGCAACAGGATCAACGGGTGCAACAGGATCAACAGGATCAACGGGATCAACAGGATCAACAGGATCAACGGGTGCAACAGGTGCAACAGGATCAACAGGTGCAACAGGATCAACAGGATCAACAGGTGCAACAGGATCAACAGGATCAACAGGTGCAACAGGATCAACGGGTGTAACAGCAGGAACACTTTCAGACGGAACTACAAGAAGTCTTATTACTGTAGAAACAAAAGATGCAAGTGGAACAGTTAATACCAAAACAAGGACAGAAGATGATGTAACAGGTGATGGCAATGTAATTAAATACACAAGTGCTGATGGAAAGACAATCAGTTATGTATATAATACAAAAGACGATGATTCACAGGGTGATGCATATAGAGTTGACAGCGGAAATACAAGAACATTTAAAGTTCCTGTAGATGAAGCAGGTAGTGCTATAACAATCCCTGCAAGTTTAAAGACAAGTGTTACAGCTGCAGATGGTACAGTATCAAGTCCATCCGTTACACTGAATATGAAAGATAATAATGTAGAAAGTGTAAAAATAGGTGACAAGACATATAATAAAATAGCAAATACCAGTCCTACAAAATACACAGATGGTACAACAATTTATGATCTCAGTTATGATTCGGCAAATACAGGTTCTGTACCAAAACTGACAGAATATACAATGCCAGCTTATAGTGCAGCTAATACACTTTCTAACATGCCATCCGGTATACCACTAGCAGTAGCACAGGACATATTAAATGATAATGGCATGTGTGTAAATAATAATGGTACATGTGGTATAAGCGCCGAAGCTTTTGGATTGCAAATTACAGGCAATGCTACAGACGGATGGACTGTTAACGGTATTACATATAAAAGTGACGGAACTGCTACAATACCAAATCCTGATAAAGATGCAACCGATTCAACCACTATACATATACAGGTATCAGATAATAAAACCGTACAACTACCTGCAGGACCTGTTACTGTATCAAATGTACAACTCAATACAGACACTACCAATCCCAATACATTTAAGGGAACAGTAAAAGTTGACGGTACTGATTATCCTGTAGTATTTGATAAAACAGGTAAAATACTGAAAATTAATAACAGGGATCTTGATGAAGTTACACCTATATCTGACTCACAAACTACAGAAGAAATTCCATCTGATGAGTTAGCAGGTGAAATTAAAAACTCAGGTATGGATGAATCTCATGCAAAAGCAATTGCAGATTACTTAAATTCACTTGGAATTAAAATTTCAGCTGATAGTATTACAGCTTTTCAAGCTACTAGTAAGAATGTAACATTTACAGCTAACACTACTGATGGTGGAAGTGTAGTAGTAAATATTACTGATGGAACAGTAAATATTATAACTCGAAACCCTAATAAAACAACAAAAACCGGTACGTATGAAAATGGAAAAATAACTGTATCTGATGGAGTTAGTCAACCTAGTGCATCTAACGGTTCAGGAAATACTAATCTTTCAGCATTAACAAGTGAAATTAAAGATGCAGGCATAGACGACGAAACTCTTGCAACAGAAATGGCAAAATGTTTAAATTCACTTAATATTAACGTTGATGATAATAATAATATTTTGTCTATAGGTGGCGAGGGTACTGTAGGAATTTCAGTTGAGACAACTAACGGTGAATATGCATATATAATAATTACTGGTGAAGTGGTAACTATAACAATGCCGGATGGAACAGAAAAAACTGGTACATATAAAAATGGAAAAATAACAGTAAATAACTAAAAAACAACTAAAGGAGCCTCTGATTTTTTCAGAGGCTCCTTTTTTAATTCTTAATAATGGATAAAATATAAATGATAATAGATTTGTACACATTTTAAAAACAATTTTTGTCACTGCGAGGCAATAAGTATGCTTCTATTTAATAATTTATCTAACGAAACAATCTTCCTATAAACTAGAAAGTCATCAGGAAGATCACTTCGGTTGTATAATTTCTTAATATCCATAGTTTTAAGCCTCATGATGACATAATGCCTTAAGTTTGATCTTTTGAATTCATTTAAATTCAGAGTTAATATATAATTTAATTATCAAAAATTAAAAGAATAAAAAAATAATGACGGAAGAAATTTCAAATATAGCCAAGACTATTTGCCTGAATATGATTGTAAAAAATGAATCTGGAATAATTCTGGATACATTAAAGTCTATGGCAGATTATGTTGATTATTATGTCATTTGTGACACAGGTTCCACAGATAATACTATTGAATTGATCAGATCATTTTTTGATAGTAAAGGTATTCACGGAGAAATTCATGAAATTGAGTTTAAAAACTTTGAGTATGCCAGAAACACAGCATTAAAATTTGCACAGGAATCAAAAGAAAATTTTGATTATATTTTCTTTTCAGACGCAGATATGGAGCTAAAAGTTCTTGATAATAAATTTAAACATTGTTTGGATAAAGACTGGTATGAGGTACTCTGGAATCGTTATTCATATTTAAGATATTATACCTCTCGTCTGCTTAAAAAAAATGCTTGTGCAAAATGGATTGGCGTGGTTCATGAGTATCTTAAATGTGAAGGTACTTGTGCCAAACTTAATTCTATTTATGTTAATGAAGATAGTGCTACAGTTCGCAATGTTGTAGAAAAAACAGAAATGTATATAAAACTTCTGGAAAAAGGCATAGAAGATGAACCTGACAATGAGAGATATTACTTTTATTTAGCCCAGTCATACTTTGATATTAAACAGTATAAAAAAGCCATAGAATATTATAATAAGCGTATTTCTATGGGCAGATGGGAAGAAGAAGTGTTTTATTCCTATTATCGTATAGGATTGTCAAAAAAATATTTAAACGAAGATGAATCACAAATATTGAAAGCATTTATTGACTGCTATAATTACCGTCCTTCAAGAGCCGAACCTTTGTACGAGTTAGCTTTTTATTATCGCTGTCTTAGCAAGTTTCCAGCCGGATATATGTTTGCAAAAGCTGCTTTAGGTATTCCTTATCCTAAAAGTGATACTCTTTTTGTGGGGGAAGATATCTATGAATTCAAACTTATTGATGAATTTTCCGTATGTGCTTACTGGGTTGAAAAATATAAAGAATCTTTTGAAGCCTGCAAATATCTTCTTGAATCAGGAAAACTTCCTGAAGATTGTAAAGAAAGAGTTCAGCAAAATTTAAAATTTGCAGCTGATTTTTGTAAATAATTTATTTTTATAACTTGCCGGGCTATTTGATCTTTTAAATTCTTTGATATAAATTGAAGAAACCGTAAAATTTTATTATATTTATAATTATTAGAATTAACGAGAAAAATATGAAATTAAAGGAAATATACAGTTCTAATTCACCGGTTATTTCATTTGAAATATTTCCGCCCAAAGCAGATGCTCAAAATTATAACGATAAGATTAATGCTCTTTTTGGTGAGTTAAAAATCCTCTCAAAATATAATCCTGCTTTCATATCAGTTACATACGGAGCTGGCGGAAGTACAAGAGATAAAACCCTTGAACTTGTTATTAAAATAAAAAATGAACTTAAATTACAGCCTACACCTCATTTTACATGCGTTGGAGCATCAAAAACCGAAATACTTGAATACATAAAAGAAGTTGAAAATGCAGGCATTGAAAATATACTTGCTTTAAGAGGCGATCCGCCAAAAGGACAGGATTACTTTGTAAAACCAAAAGACGGGTTTGGCTATGCCAATGAGCTTGTAGAATTTATCAAAGCAAATACAAATCTAGGAATAGCAGTTGCAGGATATCCTGAAGTTCATCCCGAAGCCGAATCAGCAAAAGATGATCTGATAAACCTTAAAAGAAAAGTTGATGCAGGTGCAGACATAGTTATTACTCAGGTATTTTTTGATAATAGTTATTATTTTGAGTTTGTTGAAAAAGCACAAAAAGCCGGAATAAATGTTCCGATAGTTCCCGGTATTTTGCCAATAACAAATATTGCACAAATAGAACGTATGGTTGCAATGTCAGGTACAAAAATACCTGAAAATCTTACAAATTCTCTAAAGAAATTTGAAAATTATCCTGATGCTGTTAAAAAACTTGGCATTGAATTTGCAATAATACAGAGTAAAGAGCTTTTAAAGAATGACGTTCCCGGAATACATTTTTATCCGCTTAACAAGTCATTTGCTACAGATAGTGTGCTTAAAGAACTCAATATTAATTCTGTACTTGAAAATTAGTTTTATATTATAATTAACTTGTATTAAATAACATTGGGGAATTTTTTTATGATAAACAGCATTAATTCCGTAAATAAGACTTATTATAACGGACAACAAAACAGAAGAAACGAAAGTTTTAAGGGAATAACAGTATCTCCTGAAACAAAGCAGAAAGCTGCTGAAATTGGACAGGAAGCAGCTAAACTGGGAGAAAAAGCTGTTATAGAAACATTTAAATTTGGAATAAAAGCAGCACCTGTTGTAAAAAATGCTACTTTTAAAACAGTTGGATTTTTTAGAGACTGCTTTAGAGCTGCACAAAAAGATTTAAATAAATAATAAAAACAGGCTGTCTATTAAACAGCCTGTTTTTTAACGCTATATTTTAGTTTCTAGAATGAAGAGAATCGGGCTCCTACTAGAAATTTGTTACTGTTTCTTGTAAATGGATCAGTGGTAAATGTATATATGGCACCTACACTGAGATTTGGATATTTGAAATAGTAATTAAAACCTGTAGAATATTGATATATACCACGTCTTCCCAAACCTTTGTCATATTGGTCAAATTTTGTAATTAGCTGAATTTTTGGTGTGATAAAATATAGTCCTTCAATATAATAACCGCTTATGTTACTAAACATAGTGGAAGTACCATTTGAAACAAAACGATTTGATGCCTGAAGCCATTCTGATTTCAGTTCAAACTTGTGATATTTATATCTTAAATAAGCAGAGTACATATCACTTGTTTTGCCCGGATAAATTAAATTATAAGTTGTTAATGCTCTTGAATCACCTGCAAAAGCTGCTGTTGTAGCAACATGGGTGGCTGAATTTTTAGCTGTATAATATGAACTACCTATATCAAGTTTTCCTAATTGTGGATGGTTAGCAAAAGGTTTTACTGTAATTAAACCGTTAAATGCTATATCATTTAAACCTCTTGAATTAGTGTCACTTCTGCCGTATCCATCTTCGTTAAACAAACCGGCCTGGTAGTCAAAGTATTTAAAATCGCCGGCTATATTTAAACCCATTTCACGTTTAAGGCCGGATGCTCTTGAAATTTGCGAAAAATCGCCTGATTCGAGTGATGCATAGAATTGGGTAGCTTCCCTTACAATAGGTATCGGTTGTTTACCAAATTTTATCTTATGATGAGGGATAATGTCCGTTGAGATATAAGCTCTTTCTGACAGATTCTTGCCATAACCAAGATATTTTTCATAGCCAGGATCAAGCAACAAAAAATAATCGATATGTTCAGCAAGTTTTCCCTGAAAATATACGTTCAGCAAAGTAAGGTCAAATTTTTGCTGGTTATCTCCTTCTTTCATTATGCTGGAATAAGTACTGCCAAAAGCAAGACCTATCTTATTATTTTTACCAAAATCAACTCCCCATTTTTTATCAATAGATTCTTCTATTTTTGATACAGTTCCCTGCAATGAATCTACGCTTGTTTCAACATTGGAAATTCTTGCAGTTAAAACGCCTAATTCCTGTTTTAGCTGATCACTTAAAGCATCCATTTTTTCTTTTTCCAGTTCGCTCATCTGGACATTGTCTCTTTCAACCTTTCCCATTATGTTTACCAGTATTAAGGCTGCTTCATTACGTGTTAATGGTGCTGTACCCTTAAACTTGTCCTGGGGAAGATCCATTACCCCGCCATATTTGCTGTACAAATATTTGAGAGATTTATATGCGTAACTATCGGATTGCAATACAGTATTGTTATCAACCACAGTTGAAACAGGATTAGTTAAATTTTCAATCTCAGTAACACCATAATCTTTTGCCTGAACTGACATTGTTAAAATACTTAAACCTACCACTATTGGAAATAAAAATTTTTTAAACATTCCATCTCCTTATCTTTCCTTGTTATTAAAACTGTTAAACATTTTTGATTTTTAAATTTAATAAACTGTTATTTAAACTATAAAATTAGTTATAAAGTTAAAACCTAAAGGCAGAAACTGATCTTTTTAACTCTTCAGTTATTCTGACCAAAGATTCACAACTATCGCTTATTTCTTTTTGTTCTTCAGATACGCTTGCTACCTGTTGTACATTTTTAGCTGACTTATCTGTAAACGCTGAAATTTTTTCCATACTTAAAACTAAATTTTTTGAATTTCGAGCCAACAAATCTACTTCAGAAGATATTTCATTAATTTGTTTATCGGTAGATCTGGTTGCTTCCAGAATATTTTCAAGTGAGAAACCGACTTTTTCGATTATATCAACCCCTTCATTAATTTCCTGAACTTCTTCATTCATAATATTAATTGTAAATACCGTTTTATCCTGAATTTCACGAATAATACCCGCAATTTTATCCGTAGCATCAGCAGATTGACCTGCAAGTTTTTTAACTTCTTCTGCAACTACAGCAAATCCTTTACCATGCTCACCGGCTCTTGCAGCTTCTATAGCAGCATTCAATGCAAGAAGATTTGTCTGGCTTGCAATTGATTTGATTAAATCAAGAATTATACTGATTTCAGAACCTAACACTCCTAATTTATTAATATTGGCTGAGCTGTTGTTAGAAATATTTTTTATTTGATTAATTTTATTAACAGCTTTTTCAGCTTGAGTTTTACCTTCCTGAGCACTTTCTGCAGTTATTTTTGAATTTTTAACTGTATGTTTTGCATCTTCAAATATTGTTTCAATAGACTTGTTCATTTCATTCAGGCTTTTAAGGTTATCATTTATATTTAAAGCCAGTAACTTGACTTCTTCATTTAATGTTGTTATATTTTCAATATTTTTCTGAGCACCAATAGCAGTTTTTTCCGATGCACGGCTAACATGCATGGAACTTTCTCTTACTTTACTAACAGATTCAGCTACTTCACTAACAAGATTTTTTAAATTTTCTACCATTTTATTAAAATAAGAAGCAAAATCTCCCAATTCATCTCTTGTTTTGACGTTTATTCGTTTTGTTAGATTGCCTTGAGCAATCTCTACAGTAGCTTTATTAATTTCACTTAATGGTTTTGTTATTATGATTGATATTAAAGTAATTAAACCCCAAAAAACAAATACTGATATTAATAATTCAATTATTCCTGTAATTATTTGATTGTTTATTTGTTTAAGCCTTAACTGTTTCGATAAGCCTATAGTCATAGTTCCAACATTTGAATTGTCTTTTAAAAGTTTTTTATTAACAAATATCAAATCGTTATTCTTTTTAACGCCGTTTAATTTTTTCTCGTATACTGCTTGATTTTGGGCATTTATGATTTTTACATACGCTGTTTCATTATCTTTAAATAAAGATGATCCAATAATACCTGTACCATTTGTATCAAAATTCCACAAAAATTCACTGGCAGCTAATGAACTTATAGCCAGAAGATTATCGCCTTTTTTTATTAACTCCTTTTCTATGGATGAGTAACTTGAGAAAGATTTTAATATAAGAGACATTATCAAAAGAATAATAACAACAGATATTATTGCGACAGAAAATTTGTTACTTATTGTTTTAAAATCCAGGATTTTTAATAACCAATCGCAAATAAATTTAAATATTTTATTTTGCACCTTTTACTCCCTTTAACTCCAACAAAAAACTTTTTTAATAACAATATGACAATAAAAATCTACACAAAATTATTATTTATGTTAAAATACGATATTATATTAATTTTAATAATATAATATTTAGTAAATAAACACAACATATTTTGCTTTAAATCCTTATATGAATATATAATTCTTTTAGAAATAATTAGTTATTTAATATATAAAACTATCTATTAAAATTTATAAATCACAGTTTCACAGGAGGAAAAATGAAAAAGGTAATTCTAACAATATTTTTAATTAGTTTAGCAAGTTTTGAAATGTTTTCCTGCGCAAGTGCAAGTGATTATGTAACAGCATTAAAGGAATTCAAGGCAGAAAATGCAAAAATCAGGGAAATGAGACAATCAGGTGCTTCTCAACAAGAAATTAGTATTCAAGAAAATAAAGTAAAAATGTTAAGAAAAAAAGTAAATGAACTGCAAGCACAACAAGATTCATTTACAAACGTGGGTAATTAAATCTGATTTTCTGTCTATAAAATAATAAATATATATTTGCCTATTAATTTAATATTTCCCCTGAAAAAAGCAACAAAATTTTTTCAGGGGTTTTTAAATACTGTATTAAATTAAGGGTAATGGATGAATATGAATAAAATAAACTTTCAGGGGAATATATTCCTATATGCCAATAAAAAGGTAAATTTAGATAAAAATGAAAATATAGAAAGTCCGATACAGCTTTCATCAAAAGATATTATAAAATCAGAAATGATCAATCACTATGCTTTTTTAAAGAGCATAAACTCCACGAATATAGTTTCTTTTGAAGGCAAAAAATATAATGGCTATGAATTAGCTATCAGTGAAGAAGAGCTGGATAATATTTTCCAGAATCAGGCTACAGTATATGAATTTAATCCTGTTCAGGAGTATGAAGATCTTCAGGAAGGCGATAAAAAAGCATTAAAACATCTTATTAAAGCTGCTAAAGTTCTGGATGATGTATTTTTAAAACAGGATCATCAAAGTAATATTGCAATGAAAAAAGCTCTTGAAAGAGAAGCTAAAAAAGGCGATACTCATGCTCAAAAAGCGCTTAAATTATTTAATGCTTTTAACGGTATTGAAGGAGGAAACGGACTGCAACCAGAGCCAGTAAGAATATTTGACGGGCTTGAATTATCAGACGGCAGAAATATGTATCCTTCAGATTTTAATAAAGAGCGGCTTATAAATTATTTAAAAGATAATATTGAGCAGACACCTGCAATTTTAAATAATGATACTATTGTAAAAACTCATAATGGCAGGCTTTATGCTGTTCCTTATTCAATTGAATATAGAAAAGAATATGAAAAAGCTGCAAAAGAAATCTTACTTGCTGCAAAAGAAACTACACATGAAGGATTTGCCAAGTTTTTAAGACTTCAGGCTCAGGCTCTTGTTTGTAATGACCCTGAATATTCTTTTAAAGCAGATGAGGCATGGGCTAATTTAAAAAATAGTCCTCTTGAATTTACTGTTAGCAGAGAATCTTATGATGATTCATTGGCTGGAGCTATTGCAGAAGACAAAGAATTTGCCAGACTTGCAGATGAAAACGGTTTTACGATTAAATCAAAGGATTTTATTGGTATATTAGTCGGAATAGTTGACCAAAAAGCTTCCAAAGATCTTGCTGATTATAAAAAATATCTGAAAGAACTTTCAGAATTAATGCCTTTGAAAGAAGAATATCCAAAAAGTACAACAGGTAAAGAAAAGAAAATAAAGCAAAATCTTTCTGATGTTGATATTGTTTATGTGTCTGGAGATAGAATAGCTAATAGACCCTCTATTTCAATTGCACAGAACCTTCCAAATAGTGATAAACTTTCAGTTAAACTCAATGCAGGAAGAAAAAATGTATTTAATAAACAGGTGAGAAGAACAGAAAATCCTGAATTAAGAAAAAAAATGCTTGAAGGGATGTTTGATGCTTCTCAAAGAGATCTTTATGACAAAGACTCACATCATTTATTTGTTATAGGTCATGAATTAAGCCATGCCCTTGGCCCAACAACTACAAGAAATGGAAAAGACAAAAAATCAAGTCTGGGTGAAGGCTATGGAGATATTATAGAAGAATCAAAAGCTGATTTAGGTTCAATTATGTCAGTTGAATTCTTTGTAAAAAAAGGAAAATATACAAAAGAACAGGCAGAAAAAATTTATTTAACCTGGACAGCTGGTTTTGTGCCACTTTCAAATCCTCCTTTAAATCTTCCTCACAGAGTCAGATCTGTTATGCAGTTTAATTATTTTGTTGAAAAAGGAGCAATTGAACTTAATGATGGCAAAATAAAAATTGTCCCTGAAAAATTTAACCAGACAGCAAAAAGCATGCTTGAGGAAGAAATCATGCTTCAGCTTGACGGAGATTCTGAAAAAGCAAGAGAATTTGTAGATAAATACAGGCAGTGGAACGATAATATTGAAAAACTAAGCGAATTTAGAAGAAGCTTGTCTCCAAAGCCTTATTGTGTAGTAAATGCACCGCTTGCAGAAAAACTCCTGACCGAATAAGTCAGGAGTTTTTAAATGTTCTCTCTAATAGTTTTTTATATTAAAGATTCAATTGTTTTGAAATACACTTGTACTTTTTCATATCTTATACTCTGATCATCAGCGACAAGAATCATTTTGGAGTAATCAGGTTTATAGTTCTCAGGGAATTTTGTACCAAGGCTATAATAAGCTCCGTCAAATTTAGCGGTATCTATATTTTTTGATCCTCTAAAATCTGCATTAAGAATCCATGAATCCCTAAAATCAGCATTATCCAGATTAGTTTCATCATTGAATTCTGCAACATCAAATTTTCCGCCTCTAAAATCAGAATTGCTCAAATCGTCATTATTAAATTTAACTTTTATAAATTTAGTTCTAAGTGCTTTAGCATATTTTAAATCTGAATTGTTTATTGTAATTTCTGTACAGTTAGCATCTGTTAAATCAGTTTGGTTCTGTTCATCACTTATTTTTATTCCTTCAAAAATAGCTTTTGATAATATAGTCTGTCTTAATTTAATTCCACCGATATCAGTTTTACCATTTTCAGCAAAATTATATTCTTTAAGGTTTTTACCTGATAAATCAGCATCGGATTTAATATCTTCGTTAGTGATTTTTCCTTCTATTACATCATTATAAGTACTGGGATTTTCTTTATATTCATTAGGATATTGATATTCACCGGTAAAATAAACTTTTAAAAGAGCTGAATCAGGTATGGTTAATTTTGATGCTGGTAAAGGTGCTTGTGTTTCCTGATGCAGAACAGAATTTGTTTTTGCGGCACTGGTTGATTTATCAACAGAAGATAAATTTCCCGAAAAAGTTATTACGTTCATCAAATATTCCTTTCATATTACCATTACTTTTATTTGCTTTTAAATTCTGTATAAAATTCTTCTTCTTTACTTTCAGGAACAAAAATCATGTCATGATCTTCAGGTTTAAAGTCATCAGGGAGTTTTGTTTCATTGTTATAGTAAGCTCCATTAAACTTTGAAGAATTTATAGCAGGGGATTTTTTAAGATCTGCACCGAGAAGCCATGAGCCCCTGAAATCTGTCCATTTTATTTGTGCATGGGTAAAATCAGCGTCAGTTAAGTCTGCTCCTCTAAATTCAGCTCCCATTAGCCATGCATATTTTAAATTAGCATTAGTCATTGTAGCTTCATTAAATTTGGCTCCATTCATCTGGGTTGATTCTAAATTAGCTTCAATCAAAGAAGCATTATTCAATTTAGCAGCATGCAAATGAGCTCCTTTTAAATTTGCATAATCCAGCTGGGCATAATCCATTTGTGCTTCGTCCAGAATAGCTTTTGTTAAATCAGCTTTATGCTCTTCATCACTAATTTTAACCCCGTTAAGAACAGCACTGTTTAAAAGGGTTTCCTTTAAAATTATTCCAGAAATATCGGTTTTATTATGTTTAACAAAATCAAAATATATAAGATTTTTTTTCGACAGGTCTGCTCCGGGTTTTATATCATCAAGAGTGACTTTTCCCAGTTCAAAATCAGTTTTTAATTTTGCATTTTTATTATCATTAAGTTCATTTTCATAATCTGTTAAAAATCGACGTGCTTTACTATCTGCAGGAGATGTTTTACCTGTAAAACTAACTTTTAAAAGTTCTGAATCCGGCATGATTAATTTTGATACCGGTGAAGTTATCAGTGTTTTCTGATTTGAATCCGAACTTGTTTTGGAGGTATTATTTAACCTGTTTATAGAAGATAGATGTTCTGAAAAGGTAATCATATTCATCTGATATTCCTTTTATATTCAATTTTAATATTAATACATTCACATGTATTCAAGTGATAAAAACATCCTGAATCATAAAAGTTGTTAGTTTCAGGTAAAATAATTTACAATTATTAATCAACAGGTGGCTAAGCCACATTCACAGGTTAAAAATCATTCCTGAAGTTGATAGTAGTTCGCCAATCATTTCATGTACCTTAATCACACTTTGCGCTTAGTAGCTAAGCCACATTCACAGGTTAAAAATCATTCCTGAAGTTGATAGTAGTTCGCCAATCATTTCATGTACCTTAATCACACTTTGCGCTTAGTGGCTAAGCCACATTCTCAAGATAACGTCTTAAGAATTTTATTAAGCATCTGGGTAGTTACAAATTAAAACAATTCCAAAACTGTCTGACAAATCATCAGGTTTTATTGTTATATTTTTGCCGTAATTTATATAATCTTCGCCTGTTAACGGGTTTTTCCAGTTTTCAACATTTTCAAACGGAGTGCCGGAAATATCAATGTTTATTTCCGTAGTTATTTCTTTTTTTGATAAGAGTGTAATTGCACAGTTATTATTGTCTTTATGTCTTGCATAGGCATAAATTTGTCTGCTGTCATCGGTTAGTAATGTTAAAAGCGGTGCAGAAATAAAGCAGGAATATTTTTCTCTCAGATCAATCAATTTTTTATAAAATTCAAAAATTTCATATTCACTCTTGTGATGAAGAAGATCATTGAATACATCCCATTGCATGGAAGCCCTGTTTGCAGGATCTCTGCTACCCTGCATGCCAAGTTCTTCTCCATAGTATATAGCAGGAGCACCTGGCAAAGTAAACTGCATTACAAGGGCAGCTTTTAATTTTCTGTCATCTTTAAGAATCGTTCTCAATCTTCTTGTGTCATGGCTTGAAAGAAGGTTATACTGAGCCTGAACAGTTTCCCATGAAACATAGGACAAGTTTTTATGTAAAATTTTATCAAGTTCTGAAGAAGAAATTTCTCCTATATACATAACTGAATCAGTGCCTTTATTAAGAATTTCTCCTGAAAAGAAGTTTAGCAAGGCTTCTCTGACAGGATAATTCATAATTGCATCAAATCTGGCTGTTTTACCGTTTTTATCTCCTAAAAGAAAACTTTCAGCAAGATTTGGCTGCCATATTTCTCCTGTAATATAAACATCCTCGGGATTTCTTCCGTTTAAAGCGAATTCTTCCTTTATATTTCTTCTAAATTCCTGCCAGAACTCATGGGCATCCGTCAGTAAATCAGGCACATCAAGCCTGAAACCGTCCATACCCAGTTTTACCCATTTCTTTGCAGCTTTATACAGGTGTTTTTTTAACGATGAATCTTTTGTATTAAGTTCGGGCATTTCAAAATTTTTGCACCAGCACATATAGTTTGCACCATTATAAATATGAACAAGTCTGTAATACGGCTGATTGTTTAAAATATCTTCTATGGAAGAATTTTTAAATTTTTCAGGAGCTGTTATTAAAAATCTGTATTTTCCCTGCCAGACGTTAATAAAGCTTTCTTTTTCTGGATCAAAATTATTGTCTCTGGGATTATTTTCTACAAAAATATTTCCTGGATGATCTTCTACATAGTCTTCCAATACAGGAATTTCTATCTTGTCATGCAGTAAATTCGGAAGATCCCTGTACCAGCTGAAATATTTTGATTTTCTTCCTTTTTTTAAAATATCCAGAAAAGCATAATGATTTATTCCTGTATGGTTATAAACCAAATCAATTATAAGTTTTGCTCCATGAAGGTGCAGTTCATCTATCAGGCTCTTTAAATCATTATCATTTCCAAACTGTGGATCAATTATTTCAAAATCTTCAGGCCAGTATTTATGATTGGAGGCAATTGATTTTTGAATAGGGTTTAAATAAAAGGCTTTATTTTCGAGAGAATGGAATAGATTTTTCAGGTAAGGGATTTTTTGTTTTATTCCTGCAAGATCGCCTCCAAAGTTGTTAAAATAATCAGGAGGAGAATCCCATGAGATGAGATTTAAGGCATGTATGGAACTGTCGCCGTTAAAAAACCTATCCACCATGATTTGGTACCAGACAACTTGTTTTGACCATTCGGGTGTGGAGGAAGTTGAATAAGAAAGATGTCCCATATCAGGGCAAACAGTATTTTTGTTAAGTAAAAATTTATATAAGCCCCTCCCTGGCGGAACTTTAAATAAACCGATCCACCTGCCGGTTTTATCCATTGTCAGTTTAAAATCGTCAAGTTTTTTTATATCCTTTCCCCATTGGTTAAATTCTCCGACAAGATAGACTTCATCAATGGATGAAGGAATATAACCGAACTTTTCGGGATAAAAATAAAATAATTCTTCAACAAGATTAATCATAGTTTTTATATCTCAATTTATTTATTTTAATTATAGATAAAGAGAATCAAATTTGTATTATTACTGTTAGCCAATTTTCTCAAAAAAAAACCTCCAAAAGGAGGCTTCACTTACTAGGAGTGGAAATTAGTTGGACTGAAGAGTTGAATTAACTTTTTAAATTATTGATGAATAGGGTTTTAATTTAAATCCTCAGCAGGAAGTATAAAACCCCCTGCAAAGGAGGTAAAATACAGCTTTCAATTGTGATTACCCGACTAACGAGGCTAGATTTCTTCCATATAATCGCCAACTTTTATTTTATTTATAAAATTGCTGGAGAAAATTCTCAAAAATCCATAAACACTTAAATCACTTATTAATAAAGCTTTTTCAGGATCGCCAGTTGAAACAGCAATACCTTTAATGCTTTTTGAAAGAATTTTGCCTGAATTTTTTACAGGTTTTTCAAGTTTAATAATTTCTGACGACTTTATCATCAGGAATTGCTTTTTATATCTTGTAAAACAATCAGCCCAGGGCTGAAGACCTCTGATCTGATTATGGATAGCATAAGCCGGCATATCCCAGTTTATTACAGCATCTTCCTGGGTTAATCTTGGAAAATAGCTTGCTCTGCTTTCATCCTGCTTTTGGGGTATAAATAGCGCATTTTCAAGTCCATCAAGAAGTTCTTTAACTGTATCTCTCGCTATAAATGCACATTTTTCTCTTAAACTTCCGCCCGAATCATTGTCCAGTCT
>Ga0074198_1000575_pt1 | contig 35173 bp, 30 predicted proteins | sample EPASupsiteSAE323_FD_64527 | JGI IMG/M metagenome (GOLD analysis project Ga0074198, IMG submission 64527) | Bioremediated contaminated groundwater from EPA Superfund site, New Mexico - Sample SAE3-23 | ecosystem: Environmental > Aquatic > Deep subsurface > Groundwater > Contaminated ... | reverse complement strand
CTGCTGTCTTGGGGAAGGTCAGTACGGCAAACTTGGTGAAGTGGGTGACATCGCCGCTGACCTTGCCGCTGCTGGCGTCAACCTTGACATTATCCAGTTTGACCCAGGCTTTTTTGCTTTCGTCGAAGAAGCAGACGACTACATCAACCTTGCTGGTGTCCACCTTGCTCTTGTCAAAGTTGAGGGAGATGGTAACGGCTTTGCTGAAATCGCCGCTCTTGTCTTTGACGATTTCCAGGACGTCGCTGACCAGCTGGCTGGTGCTGGGAACACTGAGAGCGGCCGTATCCGCTACTTTCGTGATGGTTACCTTGATATCAGAAGCAACGGCGCCGGCCGGAATAGCGATAGATACCCCGCTTCCGGAGATGCTGGCTCCGCTGGTAGCGGTAACCGAGACCGGCGTGCCCAGGCTAGCCGTTACGGACGGCGTAGTGGTGGTAGTCGTAGTCGAGCTGGAGCTTCCGCCTCCGCCTCCGCCTCCGCCCGAAGGGGTGCTGACTGCTTCAGCCACCATGAAGTCGGTGAAATGGGTGGTATCAAAGGTGACGGTTCCGTCAGCCGTTTTGGTAACCGAGACCTGGTTGCCACTGGCGTCCGTTACCGGGGTCCAGGTACTGTTGCTGGTTTTGTAGTAGTACGCTTTCAGGGTGGAACCGCTGCCCGAGTAAGGCATTTCAACCGTTACCGGAGCGTAAGTAAAATCGGAAACCGCCCCATTGTTCATCTTGAAGGAGAAGATGGAACTGGCGTTGGTCACCGTTGCCGGTGGAGTCAAGGTAGTGTTGGGTGCGATTTCCACGCTCAAACTGTTCCCGATGGTACTGCTCAGACTCTGCAGCAGACTGGCCGGGATCTTAGCCGCTACTGGTACGGTTGTAGTTCCTACTGTTACTTGCTTAGTTACGGCCAGTTTCATCTGGTTGGCGGCCTGGCCGATAACCGTGTTAATGGCTGAACTATCCAGGGTAACAATATTGGAACTAGAAGGTACAAAGAGGTTGACCCGGCGTTCTACCGGTATGGCGGTTGTGCCTATCGCACCGGCACCACCCAGGGTGTTTAGTTGAGAGTTAAAGGAAGTAAACTGCGTGTTTACCTCGCTGATGGCGTTGGTCAGATCGGCAGCGGCAATTGTTGTCCCTGTAGGCTTGCAGGTGCCGGCTGTGTCAATAATCTTCATTATGGAAGTGGCCAGATTGGATTTAAAATCGCTGCTGATATCTGAGGATGTTAAGGAGCCCTTAACAATAGTCTGCTGAATCATATCATTGATAAGACCAGCCTGACTGCTTACATCTGTCACAACAACTCCCCGGCCCATGCCAGCCAATATATCACGATTAATCGTAAGCATATTGTCTGCTGCCGTATTAACCAATAGGTTCTTAGCCTCCGCAGAACTGGAAGCTTGCTTGGCTAATTCACTCAAAACCAACTGAGCATTATTTTGCATGAGGGAAATCATAGTGGTTACGTTGTTTGTTGCGCGTGCTGCTTCTAGGCCGGTGGATAGTTGAGTGGCCGCGCTCTGCATAGCAGTTCGTATTTCTGAAATGGAAGTGGCGCTTGCTACTTGACTGGCAAGGCTACTGGACTGTGCCAGTTGGGTCGCAGTCATTCCAGTTGGTGCGTCAATGACAGTAATTACAAAAGCCTTGGTGAATGTAGTGCTGCCTTTGCTGACCGTAGCGGTCAGGGTAGCTGTTCCTGTATGCTGAGGTCTGGCAATTTGTGTGAAAACAGGATCACTAGTGTTTACATCATTGGCAATTTTATTAAGTGCATCACCAGATAGCGCCCAGGTTACCGCCCAGCTGGAGTCTTCCAAAAGACCGTTAACCAGCATAAGATCAAGCCCCATGGGGACTTTTCCATCAGGACTCATCCCAATCGGGTGCATTAAATTGTTTACGATAGCTTGAGCCTGCTCGGCGGTTAAAGTGCCGGCTCCTGGTCTGGAAGTACCGGTAGCGTTAGCGCTAGTGCTAACCGTGACAGTATATACCTTCGTTGCGCCGCCAGCTGTGGTTACCGTGTATTGAACAGGGTTTGTAAAGTCTTTGGGTTGGCCGGGAGTCTGGGCTTGACCGCCAACCGTAACACTTGACCCGGTAAACTGAAAACCGGCCATAAGATTGCCTCTGTCAGTTCCAACCGGAACCTCAATATTGATAGTGCCGGCAGCATTATTAATCGTTCCTGAATATTGTCCTACAGTCGGTACGTTTACTGCAAAAAAGGTGATAGCGGGAGTGGTGGCGCCTCCGCCTCCGTTGGATGGTATTGTTACATTAGGAAATGAGCCAATAAACGTTCCTTGTGCATATACTGCCATAAGTACACTGCTTGCGGGAAAATTCGGAACAGAAGCAGTGATGGCATAGGACCCGGTCGCGTCAGAATAGACCGCCTGCGTTACGTTTTGCTGAGGGTTTTGTCCCAAGTAATAGGTAAATGCGGCGGGTTGCAAATTGTAGACAGCATTGCCTACGTTGTCCTTGACCGTAGCCTGGAAAGAAAACGACTGACCCGTTAAAGTGCTGGTGGGTTGGCCGCTTACCATGACGGTGGGCAAACCGCTTACCGAACTGGCGGGGGGGCCAGCAATAATAACTACACCTAATGCAGTCAGCGGTGTGATAAAAAGACTGATGACTAAGATTAATATAAGTGAAATGGCTGTTTTAGATCGTATCCTAATAATGATTCCCAACTCCTTCCTACATTTACTACTATGGTATTAATTAAACTCTTACTATCGATTATAGCCGTTGTTTACAAACTCACCTCCTTTGACAAAGGCTATATGGCGAAATCCCCTTTTGCAATAATACTGAGGTCAATATTATTGCAGCTGCAATAATAATACAGAGGGAAATAGTAGCAGCTAGTATTCGCGTAATGAAATGTTTTAATAAGGAAGGCACTGCTGTAAATAATTCAAAGATGTAATAAAATGTTCTGGTACAGAGAAAGAGGATTTTTTAAAAAGCTTAATGAATATACCTAAAAAATCTTGCCAAAGATGCCTAATGCATATATTATTTTAGGGCGATATACATTTTTTGTCTTCACCCCTTAAGGGTGATTTTTTGAATCGTAATCGGGAGGGAAACTATATGCAGTACGGTGGGATGGCTTTGGGCCTGTTACAGGCCTGTTTGTGGGTTTTATTTCTGAGTGGTCCGCTTTTTTATCGCCTGCGTGATTCTTTCTATTTACCTCCGACCATTTTGCTGGTTTTTTTATTGGCACATTCTACTACCTATTTGCTAATCGGATTGACCTGGAGAAACCTAAGGGAAAAAACAGTAAGGTTTTTATCTGTAATAGCCCCGGTTTTTCTCTCGGCTGGAATTATAGGGGTGAGTCAATGCCAGGGCGCATCCTTCTGGTTTTTTCTGGTTATTTCCGGCATTAGCCTGGCAGTCTTGATATGTATTACGGGAATTCTATTTATTGAGATGGAAAACCATAATAGGGCAATACTTGCTTACGGATTAGCTATAACGATTGGGACCCTGCTCTTTTTCATCTGTGATTTCATTTCCGTCGGCCGAGCGGTTCTGCTATTGGCCATCTGCCCGTGGATGATCCTATATATCCTGCGCAGAAACTCACCTGAGAAGTATTCCTCTACCCCCGGCTTGCCGCCTGCGCTGTTTAAACTGCAGTCGTTGCCCTTCTCAAAAAAATTTGTCTTACTATTATTGTTATACTATGTTGCCGGCGGTATGATGTACCGTATTATCTTTCTATTACCTCGTATCCCGATGCGGGAGATCTATTATTATACCAATGCGATCTACTGCCTGATCGGCTTGCTGGCAGCGGTGCTGCTATATATGCAGAAAATACCCCGGAAAGATTTTATATTTATGCCGGTATTACCTTTGCTGGGTATCGGCTTTTTATTGTTCCCCTATATGAACCATGCCGGCTATTTTGTTTCCTTTGGGCTATTGCAAGCTGGTTTTGCCTTGTTTGACCTGTATGTATGGCTGGTATTGGTGGAAATGGGGAAAGAAAGATATGGCGGAGGTATATTTGGCTGGGGCTTTTTCCTGGTCACTTGCTCCATTCTGATGGGCTCCTTGCTTTATGAGGTGGTTGTGCCCTTCGCGGCGGCTAACATTTCTCATATTCATGCCTTGTCGATCCTGGCGGCCTTAATGATGTTTATAGCCTCGATATTTGTTTTTTCCCCGCTCACCCATAAGCCAGTCAGCCGCGAAGAAGAGGAGGCTGGCCTTATATGTGACATTGAACCGCTGCCGGCCCCGGCGCTTGACGAAATGGCCGGGCTTAACCGGCAGACCGCTGGACCTGCAACAACCTCAATACCAATAAAGACCGACGACAATGATGAACAGCTGCTGGTTGAACAGGTCGGTCTGTCGTCTTGCCTTGACCAGAAGGAAATAACGGAGACCCTTCAGTCTCCTCCGGACGGTTCTATAGAAAAAGACCGGCCTGATTATAAGGAAGAGTTTATGAAGACCCATAAACTTACCAAACGGGAAAGGGAAATCGTGTTGCTCATCGTCAAGGGTTATAACAACCCGCACATGTGCGAGGAATTAAATATCAGTGTAAATACCCTGAAAACCCATCTGCGCAATATATACCGGAAAATTGGGGTCGAAGACCGGCAAGAATTGATTAATAAGTACTACTCGTAATCGTTTAATTTCATAAGCTTGGTTAGAATCTCCAGCTTGGCAGCGTTGAGGGCTGCTTCATCGCCGGTAATGGCAGACAGATCCAACTCGTGAATAACCCGGGCCGGGCGGGCGGAAAACACGTAGACCCGGTCCGCCAGCAGCAAGGCCTCGTCGATATCGTGGGTGACGAATAGAACCGAACTGGGGTAGTTGTGCCGCAGATCGCGGAGCCAGAACTGCATCTTGCGCCGGGTAATGGCATCCAGTGAGACGAAGGGTTCATCCAGCAGCAGGATATCGCTGGCAAAGAGATAGGTGCGCAGCAGGGCGGCTCTTTGCCGCATGCCGCCGGATAATTGATCGGGATAATAACACTCGAATCCCTCCAGGCCGAAATCGGCAAAGAAGCTTTGCGCCACATCGCGGGCCCGGTTCTTCTTAATACCTTTGAGCAGCAAGGGGACGATCACATTATCCAGGATATTGCGGGAAGGTAGCAGCAAGTCGTTTTGCTGCATGTAGCTGACCCGGCCGGTGCGGCCAGTCCAGTCCTCCCCGCCGATCAGGATTTGTCCACGATCAGGATTAATCAGTCCGGAGACGATGTTGAGCAGGGTACTCTTGCCGCAGCCGCTGGGACCCAGCACCGCGACAAACTCCCGCTCTTTAACCTGGAGCGTTACATTATCCAGGGTATGAATCCTGTCCAGGGTCTTGGATACCCCATGTATGGTTAAATCCATTACTATCACTTCATTTCGGCAAGTAATCGTTGGTAAAGGCTTTGGTCGTATCAATGTTCTTATCCATTAGTTTGTTATTATACATGAAATCGGCGTAGCGCTGCCACACCTCTGCTTTCATCTCTCCCCAGCGGGTGGCATCCGCCTGGTAGCGGGGGGCCAGGAATTCCATGCTGGCCTGGATAAGCTCCGGGTTGGACCCCGGAACGGCCTTGACAAAGAGCTCCGCGGTCTCTGTCGGGTGAGCGATGGCATACTGGTAGCCCTGGCTGGTAGCGGTCAAAAATTTGCGGACCAGTTCCGGATGGGATGCCAGTTGTTTCTCACTGCAGATGATCACCGGGGTATAGTAATCGAATACCGGGTTTTCCTTGCTTAAATCAATGTAGTTGAGTTTGATGCCCTTCAGAGTAGCTTCTACCCCGGTCCAACCCTGGAATATCCAGGCGAAATCCACATCCTTCTGCACGCTGGTGAAGAAATCGGCTTCACCGACGTTTATAATGTTTATCCTGGAAAAATCAGCGTGATACTGATTCATCAGGGCCTTGAGCACCACGGTCTCCATCGGCGAGCCCCAGCCTCCATAGGTTTTGCCGGCAAAGTCGCGGGGGGTCTCGATGTTTTTCTCCGCCGGAGAGGCAAAGCCCGAGCTGTTGTGCTGAATAACCGCGGCCAGGGCCACCAGAGGGATACCCTGGGAGCGGGCTGTGGTTACTTCTTCCTGATAGCTTACCCCGAAATCGCTTTGCCCGGCCGCTACCAATTGCGCCGCGCCAGCCTGAGAAGGCTTGATTATCTCGACATCCAAGCCCTGTTTGGCGTATAATCCCTTATCCCTGGCTACATACAGCCCGGCATGATTAGTATTCGGTACGTAATCGAGAATTACCTTTACCTTGGTTAAGGGGTGTCTTGGCAGATTCTTATTTGGCTGAGCGCAGCCGGCCAGTGATAAAAACATAACACAGAGCAAGGACCAGGTTATGATGCTCTTTTTCATAAGGAACCTCCTTTACTTCAATAATAGATATTATGATGCCGCTGCCAGGGCACTAACAGGTATTCGGCTGCATCCACCGCCTTGACCAGCAGCAGGCTGGCCAGGCATATCACCAAAACCGCCGCCAACACCTGATCTACGGCGAAGTTTTTCTGCTGCAGGGTCATATAATAACCCAATCCAGCCTGGGCGCCCATCCACTCGCCGATAACCGCCGCCATAATACTGTAGGTGGCGGAGATTCGCAGCCCGGCGAAGAACGAAGGCATAGCCAGGGGAAATTGCACCATATTCCATATTTTGAGTTTGCCGGCCCCCATGGAGCGAAAGAGATTGATCATCTCGGGATCTACTCCGTCAATGCCCCTAATCAGGTTAATCGCGATGGGGAAAAAGCAGACCAGAACCACTACCAAAACCTTAGGCAGCAGACCCCAGCCAAACCAGATGGTAAATAATACGGCCAGAGTAATCAACGGAATGGTCTGCGATACAATCATCAGGGGATAAAAGGCCTGTCGCAGACCGGGCAGCAGGTTGAAGGCAAACGCCAGCAACAGGGCCAGCAGTACCGACAGGGCAAAACCCAATACAGCCTCTCCCAGCGTGATCATCGTGTTGCTCAGTAAAAGCGAAAGGCTGCCCAGAGTCACCTGAATTACCCGGCTGGGCGCCGGCAGGATCCAGGCTGGCACCGACCAGGCGCGCACGCCGATTTCCCATAGGGCCAGGAGTAATAGAATGGTCAGCCCGGGAGCTATTCTAAGACCGATATTTGGCGATCTTTTCATCGATGGTCACTCCATCCGGTTTGTAGTCGATCTTTACCACTGACATTACGCGCTGGGCTCCCGCCTCCACACAGATGTGCTGGGCCTGCCGGACCAGTTCCAATAAAACGTCCAGGTCTCCCTCGATGGTTGTTTCCATCGGACCCACCACATAATTGAGCCCGGAAGCCTGAATCATAGCGATGACCTTATCAACTACTCCGTAGAGTTCAGCATCCGCCACCCGCGGCAGCACCTGGAGACTGAGGTTGGCATTGGCCATTTTTAGCCCTCCTTTAGAATAGAATAGCCGCTTCTCGTTTGGTAAGAGAAGCGGCTGGTTAATACAGAATAAATATATTCCTCCCTCCGCTGGCATTACCCAGATCAGGTTCTCGGGTCAGGACCGCACCAAGTCCACTCTCAGCCGGATGGCTCCAGCTCCCCTTTTTGTAGTTTTAATAATTATAACTTATCTGCCCCGTTCGCGGTCAAGCCTTAGAAAAATTCTTTGGCCAGTTGGGTAAAGGCATCAAAAGAATTCCTGATAGTCTGCTGGCTCTGGCAATAAGCGATTCGGAAATAGCCGGGAGCAGCAAAACCGGTGCCCGGCACCAGCAACAGGTTGTATTTGAGCGCCCGTTTAACGAATTCTACATCATCCGGAATGGGCGAGCGGGGAAACAGGTAAAAGGCGCCCTGCGGCTTGACACAGGAGAAACCGAGTCCGCTCAGGTGGTTGTATATGAGATCGCGCCGGGCTTCATATTCAACCGTATCCGGGCCTTCTTCCAGACACATGGCGATAAGCCGCTGAAAGAGGGATGGAGCATTGACATAACCCAGTGTGCGGTTGGCAAACACCATTCCAGCCATGGTCAGTTCAACCTCACTGAGCGATGGGCTGACTGCGATATAACCAATGCGCTCCCCGGGCAGGGCCAGGGATTTGGAAAAGGAGTTTACCATGGCGCAGTGCGGGAATACGGAGAGGAAATTAGGGACCTCGACTCCCTCGTACACCAGCTTGTTGTAAGGCTCGTCAGAAATAACCAGGATTTCACTCTTGAATTCCTTTTCCTTGGCCGCCAGCACATTGGCGATGCCTTGCAGAATCGTCCTGCTGTAGACTACTCCGGTGGGGTTGTTGGGCGAATTAAGGATAATCGCTCGGGTCCTTGGCGTTATGGCGCCGGCCAGGGCGTTAAGATCCGGCATGAAATCCGGGCCGCTTGGCACGCGGACCGGAACCCCGCCATGGTTGTCGATATAGAAATGATATTCGACGAAATAGGGGGTTATAATAATTACTTCGTCAGCGGGATTTAGGATAGTCTTTAAAACGACGTTCAAACCGCCGGCTGCCCCGCAGGTCAGGATAATGTGTTCGCCGGTAATCGGCACGCCGGCCTCAGCGGCAATCCGCGCGGCGATTAAATCACGTACATCCGGAAATCCCGCGTTGCTGGTATAACGGTGCAAAGCCGGGGTGTCGTCGTTCACCAGTTTCTTCAGGCTGTCCACCACCTTGGCCGGCGGCTCGTAATCAGGATTACCCAAACTGAAGTCGTAGACCTTTTCCGCTCCATGGATCTGGCGGAGTTTTTCGCCTTCCTCGAACATGGCCCGGATCCAGGAGGCATTGTTGATATCATGTTTAAGTTTATCCGCTATCATCTTTAACCGCTCCTTACATTTTTTCTAAGCCAGTATTTCCTTTATAGCCCCCAGCACCCGTTCCATTTCCGCATGGGTACCGATGGAGATACGAATATATTCGGCCACCCGGCGCTGCTTAAAAAAGCGCACCAGGATCTTGCGTTCGAGTAGTTGCTGGTAGACGGTCTCCGCCGCCATTTTCGGGTGCTGGACGAATACATAATTGCCCACCGAGGGCAGCAGGGTAAAGCCGATTTTCGCCAGTTCTTCGCCGAACCAGTTCCGGTCTTCGGATATCTGGCGGGCATGGGCCAGCATATAATCATAATCATCCAGGGCGGCAATGGCCGCGATCTGATTGAGATAAGCGATATTATAGGAGTCCTTAGTCTTGTCCAACGTCTCGATCAGGTGCGGCTGACCGAAGGCATAGCCCACCCGCATGCCGCATAGGGCGAAGGACTTGGAAAAGGTCCGCAGGACCAGTAAGTTGGGATATTTATTGATCAACGGAATAGCGCTTTCCGCGACTCCGCCAAAATCGATATAAGCCTCGTCCACCACTAGCAAACCGGGGTATTTCTGCAGGCATTCTTCAATATTATCCCGCGAAACCAGGGTGCCGGTCGGTGAATTGGGATTGGAAACAAAGGATAGGTGGGTGGGTTGCTCCAGATAAGCAGCCATGTCCACCAGAAAATCATCTCCGGTCTCCAGATAGCGGTAGGGTACATCATAGATATCCGCCTGGGTTTTATAATAGGTATAGGTGGGATAGGTAAACTGCACGCTTTCCCCAGCCGGCACGAAGGTCCGGAAGATGATGGAGATGATCTCGTCCGAGCCATTGGCGCAGAACACCTGGTTCTCATTTACCCCGTATACCTCGGCTACCTTCTGCCGCAGCCCGACACTTTTGGCGTTGGGGTATAGTCTCAAATCACCGGTTATATGTGAACGCAGCGCCTCCAGCACCTGCGGGGAAGGCGGATAGGCATTTTCATTGGCGTTCAGTTTTAACACCTGGTCTTCCGGATTAGGCTGGAACCCCGGAATATACGGTTCCAACCGGGTTACGTTTTCGCGGGCGAACTCCTTCATAGACATGAATATCACTCCTGACAAACAATCATACTCTCTATATTATTGCACAACATAAGATTTTCCTGCCGAAAAGCACCAGTTGTAAGAAAATCTCTTCATGGTAGTATATACTTATAGTGACACATTTCGCAAATACAGCTGTAAAATATGGGGTTGCAACAGATTTTACGTCGGATATTGAATAACGGAGAGGTGAGCATTTTTGTGAACAGACGCTCTTTACATATCTTTAAAAACCTTGCTCTGACCCTGACTCTAGCGGTGATTCTGCTGGGAGCCACAGTTAATTATGCCCAAGCCGCTCAAGGTGTAATCAATTATGATGTAGTCAACGTCCGTTCCGGTCCCGGCACCAACTACCAGATTGCCGGAACCATTCTTAAGGATAGTAAGGTAACCATCTTGCAAACGCAGGGGGACTGGAGACAGGTTAGTTTTGGCAATAATACCGGTTGGATTGCCGGACAGTACATAGACACAGTCGGTATCGGACAGCTTGTTATCACTGGGGACTGGGCCAATCTCCGTTCCGCTCCCGGCACCAACTATATGGCGGTGGGCAAGGCCAATAAAGGCGAGGTTTTTACCCTTCTCAGCAAGGAGGGTGACTGGTACCACATCCTGACTGCCAGTGGCTCAGAGGCTTATGTGGTCGGCTACCTGGCCCAGATAAGTCCGGCCAACCAGCCAACGGGAACCGGCGGGAGTACGGCCCAACCTATAACAACCGCCAAACCAGGGGCAACGAACGCTGCCTCCGGGCAATCTGCCAAGGGGGTCAGCGTATTTCTCAATGGCACTGCTTTGAGCTTTGAGGTACCGCCGCTGGTGGAAAACGGCCGTACCCTGGTGCCGTTGCGCGCCATATTCGAGGCTATGGGGGCCAGCGTAGAGTGGAACGCCGGTACCCAAACCGTAATCTCCCGCAAGGGCTCGGACGTGGTGGTACTGCCGCTTAATTCAACCAAGCCGACCATTAACGGTCAGTTTTATAACCTGGAGGTGCCGGCCAAGATTGTTAAAGACCGAACCTTGGCTCCATTGCGTTTTGTAGCGGAGGCCTTTGGCGGAAAGGTTGACTGGAACGACACCACCAAGACGGTGACGATCAGCAGTACTTCCAGCACCGCAAATACGGGGGGAAGCCCCTCCATTGCCGGTGCCGGAACTGGCACCCCCTCTGTTAGTACCGGAAAAACAGTTACCGCCAAGGTGGCGGATGTTAGCCTCCGAGAGCAGCCGACCGGGGCAGCATCGGCGCTGAGCGTTACGCAACCTGGTGAGAATTTAACCATATTGGCTGTGAAGGATGATTGGTATCAGGTTAGCCGGGGCAATCTCAGCGCATGGGTAGCTTCCTGGATGGTTGAACCCAGTACGGCCAGCGCGGAGACACTATCTGCCGGTTCATCCGCTGCGGGTAGCAGTACGCCTTCGGGCACCACTGAAGAGGTAGGGACCATTCATATCAGCAAGACCAGTGACAGCAAGGGAATAATTTTAACCCTGTCTTCCACGGAAAGCTTTAAGCCGGATATCACGGAAAACAGCGGGACTATCCAGTATAACCTGGGAAAGGTTCCTGTGGCTGCCTTCAACGGCCTAGATGAGAGCATGGGCGATGGTAAACTAACCATAACCAAAACTACGGTACAGGAAAATAATATGATTACTATAAGCCTACCATCCTGGGTTAAATATGAGCTCAACTCGGAGAGTGATAAGAAGTATATAGTTACTATTCCCAATTGCGTAACCAGCCTAGAGAAAACTGCCTTTGGCTCAGTCGGTGATCGCATAGTTGTTCATCTTATTGCTCCGATTTCCGCTCAGACTGGTACCCTTAATGGAAACAACCTGGAAGTCAAGCTGCCGGGAACCACCGTGAAGAACGGCTATAGCTTCAGTGGCAGCGGAACCTTGTTCAACAATGTCGCTATTAACGAAAACGGCGGCGATCTTCTTTTTACTATCAATACTAATGAACTGGGCAGGTACAGTTTGGTGGTCAGTGGAAAAAATCTTAATATCATTCTGATGCGCAAGATGGTTACCAATAGCGGAGAAAAAATCGTAGTGCTTGATCCGGGACACGGGGGCTCGGACTGCGGCTCTTCCGGGACTATGCTTAAGGAAAAGGATGTCAACCTGGCGGTAGCGTTAAAAGTTGGGGCTATCCTGCAACAACGGGGGATAAGGGTCGAGTATACTCGTACTGATGACACCTATATGACAGTCAGTGAAGAGGCGGACATCGGTAATGCTCTCAACGCAACCGTATTTATGTCCATCCACTGCAATTCTAGTAAAAATATCGGTCCCAGCGGAACGGAAACCTATTTCTATGCTCCGATGGAGATACCGGAACTTTATGCCCAGCGTGAAGAAAGGTCCCGGCTGGCCAACCTAATCCAAACCAAGATGATCGCCAATCTTCAATTAGTGAATCGCGGGGTTAAAGACAATCAGCCTTACTGGGTTCTTAAATATACCACCATGCCGTCTGCCCTGGTCGAGCTCGGATTTATCAATAATCCCACCGAGGAAAACCTGCTGGCCCAGGAGGGGACACGAGACCTGGCGGCCCAGGCCATAGTCGACGCAATTGGAGAGTATCTGCAAAGTTTATAACTCATGACAATTGTTATAAATAAACAATGATCCGGATGATTGTTTCCGGATCATTGTTTATTCAATCAGGTACTTGAAAGAATCATTTAACCGGGATTGTTATTACAGTAACCAGTTGTTCCGGCGGGGTTACCGAAGGATCATTTAAAGACGCTTCACGGGTGGGAAAATCGACCTGATAGCCCTGCTCGTTAATCCAGCTCATAACCGCTCCATAGGCTGATTCCAGGCCGTCATACGGGCCAACGTAGGTTAATCCTGCCGCCCGCACCGCGGGAAGGGTACGGTTTGCGTAATCAGGGTCGGCTACCGGCCAGGCCACTTCAACATCAACCTTGTCCGGATTAAAGGACGAGTGGGTAAAATCATCGTAATATAGAATTACAGGAGCCCCAGAACAGATTCCTCCCCGCGATGCCAAGTCTTCCAGCAGGGTGCGGAGCATCACCGGCAATTCCTCGTGGAAACGAGTCAGGGTCTTTCTTTGTGAGAAAACCAGGATTTCCGGAATGTCTTGCAGGCGAATATCATACTTACTCAAATCATTCATTTCTCTTGCCTCCATTGATTTTTTCCAGCCGGCCAGTCTTATTAGTCTGCCATTCAGGGTGCTCACCTGATCCAAGAGAGCGGCACGCTGCGCTTCCAGCACTGATTCGATTGCTTCCGGCTGATTGCCCTGTTCAATGATCTGTTTTACTGTTTTAAGCGGAATGCCCAGGTCCTTCATAAAGGTAATAGACTTAACAGCGTCAATCTGCTCCTGCGAATAGTAGCGATATTGATTCTCCTGATCCACTCGGATGGGCATCAGTAAACCGAGCTTCTCATAGTGACGCAGCGCTTTGGCGGAGATCTGGCAGATTCGCGAAAATTGGCCGATGGTATACATGAAATAACACTCCTTTGCACCGGTGCGCTTTAAGTATAGAAGATTGCCCCAGGGATAAGGTCAAGCGGCAATTTAAAATTTTCCTTGACCAAAGTGATCATAATTGGGAAAGATAAAAGCAGACGCCAACGTACATGTTTAAGGATAGTATAAATTATTTTACCAGGAGGGTTGGTAAATGAAAGACGTATATCTGTCCGGCCATAACCGAATAATGAGAATTCTGGCCCTGGCTCTGACCATGGTCTTTTTGCTGGCGGCCATAATGTCAATCTCGGGTTGCACGGTCCCGGCCAAGGAAAAGAAGCCGTCCGCTCAATCTGAGAAACAGACTGCGCAACCTGCGCTCAAGAATCCAGGGGTCAAATCGGTTAAGGTTACTACCAAAGTAGTGCAGAGCGATGAGCCGGCCATCAAGGTTAGTATGAAGATCCCCCAGATCAGCGGAATGAAGGATCAGAAGCTCCAGAAGTCCATAAATCAAGCCCTGGCCGCTTCTAGTATGCAATTAAAGAGAAAAACCACTAAGGATGCCCGGGACTACTATCAAGAAACCCGGAAAACCGGGGAGCATTTCTGGAAATATGATGTAGCCGTGGACTATGCGGTTCACTATAATCGGCAGGGCATTTTAAGCCTGACCATTGACAACTATCAGTTTACCGGCGGAGCCCATGGCGGGACCGAACGATTGCCCTTCAATATTGATCTGAAAACCGGTAAGTTCCTGGCCCTATCAGATTTATTTACCCCCGGATTTGCCTATCAGGGCATTATTGATGATGAAGTAAGGAGGCAGATTGCCGGGCAGAAGGATATCTACTTTGAGGGAGAAGAAGGCTTTAAAGGGATCGGAGACAACCGGCCTTATTATATTATTCCCGGCTATGTGGTGGTCTACTTCGCTCAGTATGAGATAGCCCCCTATGCGTCAGGGATGCCGGAATTCAAGATCCCGGCGGAGAAGTTCGGCCGGAACATCGACCAACGCATAATCAAATCATAACCAATCGAGGATTAAAGGCTGGGGCAAGTTGATGCTGCTCCCGGCCTTTCTTTTATCTAGCCCCAGACCTTCATGACCACGGAAGTGGTCACCGGTAGTTGGGATGGAAACACATTTGTTACTTGGTCTAGATCCTATATGTTACAGGTTCAGCAATGTGTTTTCAGGGCAGATGATTTCTTCGCAAGACCCAATCACCCAGGGGCACGCCCAGGTTAGTCGCTACTACCGGGCATTTAGCCTTGAGCAGGAAAAAGGTTTTGTTGCCGGCATGTTCACAGCCTTCCAGGCTTTCATAATTGGCCTGACCTTTGGCGATTACCAGATCGGCCTGGCGGTAGTGCTCCTGAAATTTTTCACTGCAAAGCCGCCACTCTACCCCCAGAAAACGATTTCCCGTATTGATTACCGGCACTAGCTGGTTCATCCCGCTTTCTATGGCGTCTTGTTTGGTGGCATCATTCAGTATGGGGCCGCCTTTAACTGAATAGACCACCTCTTTGCCCCGGGCCAGCATGACCTTGACCAGAGCCGTGTCAAAAACTATCTCACCGCTATTGTCGCCGATAATCAGTATCTGTTGGGCTTGCTCCAGGCAAGCGGCGAATTCGTTCACCCTGTTTTCATCCAGGCCATTTTTCATAACCTCGGCCAGGTTACCTTCGATGTCATAAGTGCTCTGAATACCCAGATCAATAACGTTTCCGGCTACCGCCAGTTTTAGGGCAACTAATAGAGCGTTCTCAGCCGCGGGGTCGAATGGATAATCCTCCAACACCTGCCGGGCATGCCGGTTTGATTCCTGTTTGGCTGGCCCAAAGGGGTCGATCAACCCGGCCAGATCATAGCAGCGCAGCAAAACCAGACTCGAATTGAAACTGGGGGTGCGATCAGACGATAAAACGATCATTTCGCGGCAGATATGTTCCAGCACCGACTGCTGGGTTTCTTCATCGATATTGGCCTGGCGCAGGGTTGACAGGCATTGCACCAGATAGCATGGCATGCAATCAGGTTTCACCAGCACGGATGACACCTCCAAAAGATAATTTATTCACATGTATTAAACGGAATAAATTGATGATATCATAATTGAGCAAAACTGGTGAAAAAAAGTGAAGAGAGAGGAAAAAGATATGGAACTCCATGCTCCCTGAGGAGGGTTATTCTGGAGAAAGCAAAACCGTGGTTTGGGGGTCGGGCTCGCTTATCCCTGGTACCACAGATTATTTAACAGAAAATGTAGAAGAGCCTGCATTCATTCCGGGGTCCTGCAGGCTCCTCTACCTGAGGTTTGGAGTACTGCCCATACAGTACCTCCTTTGGATATATTCACCCTATTACTCTTTCCTCAATTCCGCCTTTCGGGTTTATCGCCTTGTTTAGTCGACTGCCTTCGCGGACTTCCCGCCTTTGAACACCTTCATCCCGACTTTCCTGTACGATTCACCTTAATGCGCTTCGGTTGGAGTTTTTGGGCGACCCAAGATGAAATCATACGATTCCTTCCTGGTAGCTTTATTATAAAACCGGAGTCCTTTAACGTCAATGAAAATAACGGAAAATTCGGACAAAGAGAATGTTTTCTTTTTCTCAAAGAGAGGTTGATTCTCACACCCGGAGGCGAGTGTCACCCTAAGCTCCATTATGATAGACTAAATAATTATTACCGTCTATTGACTGATAGAAAAAAGCGTGTAAAATTAAAACTAACAAACGGTTGTTAGTTTTTCTCCGCGGGAAAAGAGGACAACGAATGAAGCCAAGCACCAAGGAAAGGATCAAGGAAGCCGCCCTTTCTATTTTTGCCCGCAAAGGCTACGAAGGGGCCACCATGCAAGAAATTGCCGAAGCAGTAGGGATCAAAAAAGCGTCCATCTACAACCACTATAAGGGGAAGGAGGATCTGTTTTTCGCAGTTTATCAGGATGTCGCCGATGATTACGTCCGGCTCATGGAGCGGGTTATCGTCGATTCGAAGGATATGGAACTGGCGGAAAGGATCGCTCACGTATTCGAAGAAGAGATCCTGTTCTTTTACCGAAATCCGGAGAGCCAGGCATTTTGGAACCAGATAACCCTTTTTACCCCGGATGTGTTACGTGAAGAATTCTGGAAGGATATGGCCCAGCGTGAACTGTTCTTCCGTACCCAGATGGAGGCGTTGCTTCTGTTGGGTATGGAGAAGGGCATCATCCGCCGGGATGATCCGGCCAAACTGATGTTTACCTTCCGGGCCATGAAAGAAGGACTCATGAACTGGATGATCGCCATCCCCAAGTCGGAAGAGGATTGGATCCGGGAGGTCTGGAAAGACTTCTGGCTCGGTTTCAAGGCCAGACCCGGCGGGGAAGAGGATGACGACTGGCTGACCCGGAGTCGCTATAAAGGCAAAATGAAGAAGCCGCATCTCCATCAGGGTGTGCTCGAAGAATACTCAGCAGAATGCCTGATTTGTAAAAACGAATTTTCCATTCCCTTCACGGATTTTCGTTATAAGGATATCAAGTATAACCGTGGCGCCTATCATGTCTGCGATAACTGCGGCAAAATGATCGAGGATGAAGCCCAGATGCTCACCGGGCTTTCTCCGGAGTTGCTCGATATCTGGGAGAGATTATTCCCGGGTGGGAAGAAAAAGTAATCGACGGTATCGACCGCCCAGCGTACAACCGTGCAAACGGTCTGCGCTTTCGCTCCCCACTGATTCGGGACTGCTGACTACGTTCTTTGGGCGCCCTAGAGGGACATATTTTATATTGTGGTCAAACTTTGTCCCACTGCTGATTAACATCTGACGCGAAGGGTTCCAGGAAGCCCGGGCTACGTAAGGCATGTATCGCCCGGGGCGGGAGGAATAGCCATGTATACTACCATCTGTATGATATGCAAGAAGGAATTCGCAATTCCATATTCCGATTTTCGCTACAAAGATATCAAATACCACCGCGATGCCCACCACGCTTGTGATAAATGCGCAAAAATGGTGCAGGATGAATGCCAGAAGATCACCGGGTTGACCCCGGAGGCCATCGATTTCTGGGATAAGGTTCTCAGTGCCAGGAGCCGTTAAGCCCTTAATAGGCGTTTAAAACATCGTTGAGAGGAGCGAAATACTATGAAGACGGCCAAAGAGTTCAAGTTGGTGGAGTGTAGCGGCACCGCCTATGAGATCGGACTGCAATGGGGCGAAGGCTGCCGGGAGAGTTTTTATCATAATTCGGAAAACAGCTTTCGCAAGCTGGAGCTATTGCACCAGGCGAAAAAGGACGAGGTAATGACCAAGGCCATGCGCTTCCTACCACTGATCAAGGAATTCGACCCCTATCTGATTGACATCATGCAAGGCCAGGCGGCTGCCACCGGGCTGAGTTTTGCGGAAATCGTGACTCACCGCTGTTTGTTGGAACTGTCCGTTTATTACCCTAGCATTAACAGCTTGTGTACAGGTTTTGCCGCCACCGGTGAGGCCACTGCCGGCGGCAAAACCCTCCTGGGCCAGAATATCGATTGGGCGCCGGGTGCTACCATTGACTTTTTAAAGGTTCATCATAACGGCGGCCCGGTCCAGTACATTTTAAGCTTCACCAATGCTTCCGAATATACCTTATCCAATGCCGGCTTCGGTATCTGCGGCATGGCCACGATCGGCCGGAACTACGCCTACAACCTGCCCGTACCCTGCTATATGCCCCGGGTCATGCGGCAAAAGAACAGCTATGAGGCAATGGATCTTCTGAAAAAGGCAGCCCGCGGCTTTGGTTACTTTCACCTGGCCAATGCCAATGGTTTCATGATGGGTATTGAAAGTACCTACAACGACTATGAGGTCATCCAGCCGATAGAAGACCTTATGGTGCACTCCAACCATTACCTGACCAAGCGTTTCCAAGGTGATGACATGCTGGTCTACATGGCCGAACTCGGAATGATATCGTCCGAGATGGCACTGGAGAGCCTGAAACGCTACGAAAGGATGCAGAGCCTGATGTACCGGGATTATGGCCGGATCACCCCCCAAACCGCTATGGAGGTATTGGCCGACCATGAAAACTATCCCTTATCCATTTGCCGCCATGATGATTCCAGTCCATACCCATCCGTGACCCAGGCCTCGTTTATCATGGTCCCGGCCGAGGGGACCATCTATGTCGCCTGTGAACATCCCTGCCGGCATGAATATGTGCGATATACCTTTTAAGCTCAGGTTACTCCAGCGGTAAAGAGCTCAGGAGCACGAATGGGAGGTATAATCATGAATAATACTGAAATATCAAAGTCACAAGCCTATCGCATGCCGATCATAATGATGATCGTGCTGGGCCTGATCCTGTTTCTTACCGCAGGCTCCTTGAGATACTGGCAGGCCTGGATCTACTGGACCGCTTTTTCTGTCCTAACTATTTTCATTACCGAGTATTTCTTCATCAGAAGCCCCGATCTACTGGCCCGCCGCTGGCAACACCAAGACCAGGAAACGGTGCGAAAATCACCCGCCATCTTCAACTTGTTTCCCCTTTTTTACTTTGTTGCCGGCTTTGACTTTCGTTTTCACTGGTCGATGGTGCCGGTCTGGGTGGTGCTGGCCGCTAATCTCATGGCTTTTCTGGGCTACGTTTTAATCATCATAGTTTTCCGGGAAAACAGTTACACTGCAGGTAATATAACGGTAGAAGAAGAACAGCAAGTGATAACCACCGGCCCCTATGCAGTAATACGTCATCCCATGTATACGGGAATGCTTCTAATGATATTATTTGCTCCCCTGGCTCTGGGTTCCTATTGGGGGCTAATCCCCGCCCTGCTTTTCATTCCCTGGGTGCTTTTCAGAATAAGAAACGAAGAAGAACTGCTTATAAGCGAACTGTCCGGCTATGGGGATTATTGCGCGAAGACTCCTTTTCGGCTGATACCGCGGGTCTGGTGAAACGCGGCAGTTTGAAGACCAGCAGCGAATCTGGCCTGCCGAAGATAACTCAACCGCAAAACTGGAGCTATTCGCAATACCATAAAGGTCCAATAAAACTAAGGAGTGATTAAACCGTGAACATAAGGCAATATGATATTCCCCAGACCCTTCCGGTAAATGCTCACGACCGCTTCTTGTACCCCATGAAGGCTATAATCCATGTAGTGGTTTCCTTTGACCAGCACCTCGATACCGGCATCCTGCAAAGGGCGGTACGTTTATCCCTGGATGTCGAGCCAGTTCTGGGCTGCCGCTTTGTAGAAAAGGACCCGCAACCTCACTGGCAGCGTTTTGAGGCACTGGACGAGGTGCAGTGGTTGGCGTGCACCAGTCCGGATAATCAAGATGAAGCCATTGAGAGTTTTATAACGGACTCCTTCTTCCATGAAGGGCAGCAGGTCAATATCGGTCTGTTTCAAACCGAGGGCGGTGATACCCTGGCGGTAAAAATCAGCCACACCTGCTCAGACGCCGGCGGTCTGATAGATTATCTAAAATTGTTGGCCGGCATCTATACCCGGCTGCTGGAGAATCCGGATTATTATCCTCTGCCCCACACCTCGGGCAGCCGGGATCAGCAGCACTATTTTGCGGCCCTGGGCATCAACGATCCGCTGGCCCAGTTTGATCCCCAGGCTTCGGCAACTCCTCCTAACTGGTCCTTCCCCTATCACAGCCGGGAGATTAACCAAATACACCAAGTTCGGCGGCTTCTCCAGAATGAGGCCCTGGATCGGATAATCAGTTTTGCCAAAAAGCATAATGTAACCGTTACCGCCGTCTTGCTCACCGCCATGTTCAGGAGCCTATTCGAAATGCTTGAATCGCCCCGGGGCGAAGAATTCGCCATCCGCGTAAGTATCGACCTGCGCCATAGGTTTTCCAGCAACCCCGATCAGGCGATATGTACTCTGTCGTTGGATTTCAACCCCTGCATCACTTGCTTGGATGAAGAATCTTTCGGAGAAACCCTCCAGAGAGCCTCCGGAGCCCTGGAGGAGCTAAAGCAGAATAATGCCGAACTGAATACCGCCATCGCCTTGGAAGCATGGGCCAAGTATGATTACTCAGCTTTCACTCAAGGCTTCCTGCAGCGGGCAGCAGATAGCGTTAAATCCAACCCGCTTTTATCTAATATCGGGGTGATCAATCCCTTACATTTCGGCCATTGCCAGGCCACTGACGTCTATCTGCTTACCGTCGTTGAAATCCCGCCTAAATTTATGCTGGGAGTAACGACTTATGGCAGAACCATGACCCTGCAATGCACCTTCGGCGAGCCGGGACATAGACGGGAAGATGTGGAAAGGTTTTTGGATTTGATGGTGCGGGAATTAAGCTCTCTGTAATGATATCAAAAGAAGCGGAATTTATAGCTTTAGAACGTCCTGATTACGTTTAGCCATATAGAGAAGGGGGTTTTTAGAAAATGGAAGCGAGCATATGGGAAGATGGGATTTCCACCGAACAGCCGGTAACTGGAATTGATCGAATCAGTTATTTACTCAAGTACGGACACTACAATATGCAAATCCAGGCGGTGATTACATTCGATCAGCACCTGGATACAGATGTTCTAAAAAAAGCGGTTAGATTATCTTTGGATGCTGAACCGGTATTGCGATGCCGGTTTATCGAAAATGATAAACAACCTTATTGGCAGCCCTTTGAAAATCCAGACGAAATCCAGTGGTTTGAGTTTGTACAAAGTGATAATAAACAAGCGGCAATAGAACATTTTTTAAAAAGCCCATTTTATTGCGAAGAGCAGATGCTGAGTGTGAGGCTGATTCGGGACAATGATAATGATACCCTTGGTGTGAAAATCTGTCATGCCTGTTCTGACGGTGGAGGGCTTAAGCAATATTTGCAGTTGCTGGCTGAAATATATTCAAGCTTGCTCAAGGACTCCCAGTATAAACCTGAGCCGAATACCAAGCGCCGACTGGACCAGAAGAGTTATTTCAAGGCGCTGGGCATTAAAGAGCCACTGGCATTACTGGATCCAAATGACCAGCCTCTTCCCGCTGCCTGGGCCTTTCCCTATTACGGTGTTGAATCAAAGGAAATGCATATTTCCATGCGCCGTTTTGCTGATGAATCCCTCGATGGAATTAGAGCATTTGGCAAAACTCATACAGTAACTATCAATACTATAATTTTAACCGCATTTTTTAGAAGTATGTTTCAGCTATTGAACCCACCGGCTGGGGATGACCGGGAGATCTGCGTGACCATGGATTTGCGAAGGTCTTTTAAAACCCATCCGTCTCAGAATATTTGCAACCTGTCGACATCAATAACTCCAAGAACCTACCGGGTAGAGGAAGAAGCTTTTCTGGAGACGGTAAAAAGGGTGTCCAAATCTATGGAGGAATTAAAGCATGCTCAAGCAGAATTGTCTGGTGCAGTGATGATTGAAGCACAAGAAGCCATTGAATATTCACAACTGCTTGCTCTTTTTCAAGCAGCCAGGCCCCAGGTTTTAGCAACTGGCAAGCTTACTCCAACCTTAACTAATATGGGAATTATCAATCCACTGCAGTTTGGACAAATCACTGCCGATGATGCTTATCTGGTTTCACCAACTATTTATGCGCCCGGTTTTTGCCTGGGGGCCAGTACCTATAATAGAACTCTAACCCTGTTAGTCGGTTATTGTGAGCCATCACATAGGACTGAAGATGTTAATGCGTTGATGGACTTCATGGAAAAGGAATTGAGGTTTCTGTAAAGACATAAAACTGGGAGGGAAAACTAATGAGTATGAGTAAAAAAGCATTGATTGGATTAGGGGTCGTGATTGTTGGCATAGCAGTCTGGTTTTATATAGGTATAATCATACTGGTAACACCAACCAAGGGTACGCAGATTCCGCAATATGTACATCCACATAAGGCATTATTGGTAATAGATATTCAGGAAGACTCTACCGGAACCATGGCCAAGGATTCATCCCCATTTAAAAATGATTCCGAAAAGTTAATTACGTCTGTTAATCAGATAATAGATGAAGCAGCCAAGCAGAACATCCCTGTATTATATGTCAGGCAGGAATTTGAAGGTCTGCGAGGTAAGCTTATATCCCGAATCACTTCTGATGGGGTGGATATTAAAGGCCAGCCGGGAACTGAGATCGATAGACGAGTCTCCATTGTTTCAAATAATATTTTCCCCAAGCATCTTTCGGATGCCTTCTCCAACCCGGATTTTGAGGCATATCTAACTGAACATCAAGTGGATGAAGTTTATCTCGTCGGGATAGATGCCGAATACTGTGTATATTTCACGGCAAAGGGAGCCCGGAACCGGGGATATAAGGTGAATCTGATCACCGACGCTACTGCTATGGCTAACCAAGAGAAATGGGATCAACAGATGAAAAAATACGAACAGGATGGTGTTCATCTGATTACCAGTGAGCAATTTCAAGCGCAGGATGGTTTTTGATGGCATAGCGTTTGATACAGTATTTGGGTAAACCGTTGTCGTGATGCCCTCGAGCACCAATAACACTAAGGAGTGATTAACCGTGAATCAAAACCAGTATGGTATTCCCCAGACCCTGCCGGTAAATGCGCAGGACCGCCTCTTATCACCCATGAAGGCTGTAATCCATGTAGTGGTTTCCTTTGACCAGTGCCTCGATACCGGCATCCTGCAAAGGGCGGTACGTTTATCCCTGGATGCCGAGCCGGTCCTGGGCTGCCACTTTGTCGAGGAGGACCCGCAGCCCCGCTGGCAGCGTTTTGATAACCTGGATGAGATGCAGTGGCTGGCAAACACCAGCCTGGATAATCAAGATGAAGCCGTTGATCAATTTATAAAGAACTCCTTCTTCCATGAGGGGCAGCAGCTCAATATGGGCCTGTTTCAAAGCGGGGGTGGTGATACCCTAGTGGTGAAAATCAGCCACACCTGCTCAGACGCCAGTGGTCTGAATGATTATCTGAAATTGCTGGCTATCATCTATACCCGTCTACAGGAGAATCCGGATTATTATCCTACACCAAACATCTCGGGCTGCCGGGATCAACGGCACTATTTTGAGGCCCTGGGCATCAGCGATCCGCTGGCCCAGTATAATCCCCAGGCTCCGCCAATGCTCCCTAACTGGGCCTTCCCCTATTACAGCGGTGAGACCAGCCAAATAAAAATAGCCCGGCAGTGTATTAAGAATGAGGCTCTGGACCGGATAATCAGTTTTGCCCAAGATAATAATGTAAGCGTTACCGCTGTCTTGCTTACTGCCATGTTCAGGAGCCTGTTCGAAATGCTTAAAACGCCCCAAGGCGAAGAATTCACGATTGGCCTAACTGCGAACCTGCGCAATAAGTTTTCCGGTACCCCCGATCAAGCCATTTGTAATCTGTCACTGGGTATCAGCCCCCGCATCACTTGCCTGGCGGAAGAATCTTTTGGAGAAACCCTACAAAGAGCGTCCGGGGCTATGGAAGAACTGATGCGCAATAATGCTGAACTGGCTGATGCCATCGCGGTGGAAGCATGGGCCAAGATGGATTACTCGGCTTTTCTCGCTCAGACCCAGGCCATCCTGCAGTGGGCAGCAGATAGCGGTAAAGCCAACCCGCTCTTATCTAACATCGGGGTGATCAGCCCCATAAATTTCGGACATTGCCAGGCTACTGACGTCTATCTGCTTACCCCCGTTGTAATCCCGCCGTACTTTGTGCTGGGGGTCACTACCTACAACCGCACCCTGACCCTGCAATGCACCTTCGGCGAGCCGGGGCATCGGAAAGAAGATGTGGAAAGATTTATGGATCTGATGGAGCAGGAGTTGAGTACCCTGTAAGGAGGAGATTTGCTGTGAACCATAACCAATATGACATTCCCCTGACCCTGCCGGTTACTGCTCAGGATCGTTTCGAATATCCCTTGAGATATGTCATCCATGTGGTTGTATCCTTTGACCAAGCGTTGGAGCAAAAGGCCATGGCAAGGGCGGTCCGTTTATCGCTGGACGCCGAACCGATACTGGGCTGTCATTTTGTTGAGGATAACCCTCAGCCTTACTGGCAACGTTTTAACAATCCGGACGATATGCAATGGTTTGAGTGCATAAGCGCGGATGAGAAAGATGCAGTGATTGAGCACTTTGTAAAGAGGCCCTTTTTTCACGAGGGTCAGCAGATCAATGTGTGCCTTATTCATGCCGCTGACTGCCACACTCTGGTGGTCAAGATGAGCCACGGCTGTTGTGATGCTGGCGGGCTGAAAGAATACCTGGCGCTGCTGGCCGATATCTACACTCATCTCTTAAAAAACCCCGGTTTTTGTACCCAGCCCCATATCCAGGGACGTCGCGATCAGAAGAACTATTTTGCAGCCCGGGGAATCAATGACCCCCTGGCCTTGTTCGATCCTCAGAGGCAGCCGCTTCCTCCAACCTGGGCCTTTCCCTGGCACGGGACGGAGAAAAACAAGATAAATATGAGTATGCGCCGCCTAACTGATGGGATTTTTGACCGGCTCATCAACTTTGGCAGAGAACATCAGGTGACCGTTACCGTTGTCTTGCTCGCCGCTATGTATCGAGCCTTGTTTGAAATGCTGGAACCTCCAATTGGGGAGAAAATGGATATTAATGTGAGCGTTGACCTGCGCCATGCTTTTACCGGCCACTTGGACCAGGCGATAAGCAATCTCTCCGTGGGGATTCATCCCCGGATTAGCAGGATGGCGAAGGAATCCTTTGCCGAAACCCTAAAGAGAGCCTCCGTGGCACTGGAGGAACTCAAGCAGAATCGGGCCGAATCGATAGACGCTATTGGCTTGGAGGCCTGGGCCATGACGGACTACTCAACATTCTTGGAGCAACTGCGGGCCATCCTGGAATGGTCGCTGGAAATCGGAAAAAACAACCCGCTTTTATCTAATGTAGGGGTTATTCCCCCTTTGCACTTCGGCCAAAGCAGGGCCACTGATGCGTATATGCTTACCCCGGTGGTATTTCCTCCTTCTTTTATGCTGGGAGTAACGACTTATGATAGAACCATGACCCTGCAGTGCTCCTTCGGCGAGCCGGGGCATAGCCGGGAAGATGTGGAACGTTTTATGGACTTGATGGAGAAGGAATTGAGGTCTTTGTAAGGACAAACCTGATTATGGCCTTAAATAGGAAAGGGAGTTTAACAAATGGAAGCGAGCATATGGGAAGATGGGTTTACCACCATGCCGGCAACTGTAGTTGATCGAATCGGTTATTTACTCAAATATGGATACTACAATATGCAAATCCAGGCGGTCATTACCTTCGATCAACACCTGGATACAGATGTTCTGAAAAAAGCGGTCAGATTATCTTTGGATGCTGAACCGATATTGCGATGTAAGTTTATTGAAGATGATAAACAACCTTATTGGCAGCCTTTTGCAAATCCAGACGAGATCCAGTGGTTTGAGTTTGTACAAAATGACAGCAAACCAGCGGCAATTGAACAGTTCTTGAAAAACCCGTTTTATTATGAGGAGCAGATGCTGAGTGTCCAATTGATTCGGGTCAATGATAATGATATCCTCGGTGTGAAAATCGCTCATGCCTGTTCTGACGCAGCAGGTCTTAAACAATATTTGCAGTTGCTGGCCGAAATATATGCAAGCTTGCTAAAGGACTCCCGCTATAAACCCGAGCCGAATACCAAGCGCCGGTTGGACCAGAAGAGTTATTTCGAAGCACTGGGTATCAAGGATCCACTGGCATTACTGGATCCAAATGATCTGCCTCTTCCTGCTACCTGGGCCTTTCCCTTCGATGGTACTGAAGCAAAGGAGATAAACATTTCCCTGCGGCGTTTTGCTGGTGAATCCTTCGATAGAATCAGAGCATTTGGCAAAGCTCATGCAGTAACCATCAATACTATAATTCTGACCTCATTTTTTAGAAGCATGTTTCAACTTTTAAACCCACCGGCCGGAGATGACCGGGAGATCTGTGTAACCATGGATTTGCGAAGGTTTTTTAAAACCGATCCGTCACAGGATATTTGCAACTTGGCGGTAGTAATAGTCGCAAGAACCTGCCGGGTGGAGCAAGAGTCTTTTCTGGAGACGTTAAAAAGGGTGTCTGAAACTATGGATGAATTAAAGCATGCTCAAGTAGAATTGTCTGAAGCCGTGAAAACTGAAGCACAAGAGGCCATAGCGTATTCACAACTGCACGCTCTTTTTCAAGCAGCCAGGCCTATGATCATAGAAACCGGCAAGGTTTCTCCAACCTTAGGTAATACGGGGATAATCAATCCATTGCAGTTTGGACAAATCACTGCCAATGATGCTTATCTAGTTCCCCCAACAAATCATGTACCTGGCTTCATGCTGGCGGTCAGTACCTACGATAGAACCCTGACCCTGTCAACCAGTTACTATGGGCCATCACATAGGACCGAAGATGTTGATGCGTTCATGGACTTCATGGAAAAGGAATTGAGGTCTCTATAAAGATATAAAATTAGGGGGAAAAGCTTATGAATATGACAAAAAAGCATTGATTGGATCAGCGGTCTTGATTGTTGGCATAACAGTCTGGCTGTATATAGGTGTGATCATACTGGTAATACCAACCAAGGGTACGCAGATTTCGCAATATGTACATCCACATAAGGCATTATTGGTGATAGATATTCAGGAAGATTCTACCGGAATCACAGCCAAGGATTCATCCCCATTTAAGAATGATTCTGAAAAGTTAATTGGCAAATACATGGTTTTATGATAAATGATGTGCAGTGATATAGAAAGCTTTATACGTTTATAAAAGAGAGGAGCGTTATCATGAGCGAGTATAATTATGAATCCTATTGCGGTATGTATTGTGGGGCGTGTTCCATTATGAAGGCCTATCAAACCGGGGTGAAGGACCCCTTTGCCGAGTTCTGGCTTGAATCCGGCGCCGAGCTGAAATGCCACGGCTGCAAATCGGATATGGTATTTGCAGGCTGTGCCGCATTTGGCGGTTGTGCCACCTGTAATATGAGAACCTGTGCCAGGGAAAAAGGCGTGGAACGCTGTCTGACCTGCCCGGAGTTTCCCTGCGCCATGTACACTCCTTCCGAGATATCACAAATCATGGCCGAAAAGCTTCCTCATCTAAATACAATAGCAATCAATATGCAGACTATTCATAGCCTGGGCATGGAAGCCTTTCTTAAAGAACAGGAAGCGCAATGGAAATGTCCCGACTGCTCGACTGATTATGCCTGGTATACCACCCACTGCTCCAATTGCGGCAAGGATCTGGGAGACAGCAAGCCCTTTAAAAACGCCTTTGACAAAAGCATATTCCAGATGTTAACCCCGCCGGACCCGAATGAACTCTTTAAAAAAGAAATCGTTTATCACTTGGAGGGAACCGATCGGGTCAGGACCCAAACAGACATAATCTACAGCAGCAGCCAGGACAGCCCGCTGGCCTTCAATCTATATCTTCCCCCCAACCTTTTACCGGGTCAAAAACTCCCCCTGGTGGTCTTGGTGCACGGTGAAACGCCGCTGACCAATCTAAAAGACTCCGGTCCCATCACCTCTCTGAGCCGGGTGATAGCCGCTGCAGGTCTGGCAGCTGTAACCTTTAATCATCGTACATTACTGCAGGGGGCCGGGATAAAAGACGTTATCGGCGATATAGAGAATCTTATTAACTTTCTCATTGATCATGCGGATGATTATGGAATAGATAATAACCAAATAGCCATCTGGTCCTTTTCTATGGGCGTCCCCTTCGGTCTATATGCGGGAATGCATAACAGCCCCGCTTATATCAAATGCCAGGTGGTGTATTACGGTTTTGGCGACTTCACCTCGTTATGTAAATTGTTGAATGTACCTTTCAGCGGGGATGAACCGGCTGAGGAGTTTTCGCTGGTTAGTCTATTTAGTCAAAATCCGGATAAAGTTGCCCCGCTGCTGGTTGCTCGGGCCGGTTCAGACCAGATCCCCACCATTCTCAATTCAATTGACAACTTTATCGGAGCAGCACTGGCTAATAATATTCATATTGATATCTATAATCATCCTACCGGAGTGCATGCTTTTGAATTGTTTAATGATGAACCGCGGACCCATGAAATAATCGAGAAGACCCTGGAGTTCTTAAAGAAGCATTTATCTGCCCTTTGATATTCAAAAGACCTTTCCCTGCATGTCAGAAACCAGTGTGGATACCTGTCTAATGAATAAGGAGGTTTTTAAATGCTTAAAAAAATTGGCATTACCCTGGGCATTTTAGTCCTGATGATACTTATATATGGCACAACGGCCTACCTCTGGATGTACCTGCCCACTTCGGGTTCCAGGATATCAGATTATAAGAATCCCCAGGCGGCTTTACTGGTGATAGACCTGCAGGAAGATACAAGCGGCCCATCTTCTACGTTCTTCCCGGCGGATAAGACCGGCCCCCTGATCGCCAGGGTCAACCAAGTCATCGAAGCGGCCGACGACCACCAGATGCCAGTGATCTATATCGGTCAGACGTTGGACGATAATGCTATCAACCGTGCTATCTCCGGAGGGAAGATGATAGAAGGCCAACCGGGGATCCGGCAGGATTCACGCCTGAAAAAGGTGAGTTCGGTATGCTTTCTCAAGAAGCGATCTGATGCATTCTCCAGTCCGGAACTGAATAAATACCTGGTTGACCATCAAATAAACCGGATTTATCTGGTCGGACTGGATGCGGTGTACTGTGTTTATAAGACCGGGCAGGGCGGTGTAAATCGGGGTTACGCTGTGACAATTATTCCTGATGCGACAATAACCTCTACAGACAAAACCAGAAGCGACATCCTGACTATGTACAAAAAACATGGTATATCGACTATGTCCTCAAGCCAGTTTTTAAGCCTTAAAGGCACAGCAGGTAGCAGGAATCAAATCATTGAACCGCAAGGCCGGAAAACGATGAAGGTAAATCTTTCGATGAGCGAATCATTCACTATATCCAGATAAGGGGAAAAGAAATATGGACTACAAGGGTAAGACTGCTGTGATTACCGGAGCGGCCAGCGGCCTGGGACGGGGGATTGCCCGGGCCTGCGCGACTCGCGGCATGAAACTGGTGCTGGCTGATATCAATGGTCCCCGGCTGCATGAAGTCGAACAAGAATTCAGAAAATCAGGCCTGGAGGTGCTGGCCCAAGCTGCCAATGTGGCGGAAGCCGATGATATGGAGCGGTTGGCTTACCTTGCTTTTGAGCGTTTTGGCGCAGTGCACCTGCTTTTTAATAACGCGGGGGTCCTGGGCGAGTCCTCTATGCTGGATGCCATGCTCAGGGACTGGGAATGGATCATGGGGGTCAATCTCTGGGGAGTCATCAACAGCATTCGCGCCTTTGTTCCCCGCATGCAGGAAAGCGGTGAGGCGGGCCGGGTGGTGAACATAGCGGGCACCGCCGGTTTTCTGGCCGTACCCGGTGCCGGCATATACCGTATGACCAAACAGGCCGTGGTATCCTTGTCTGAATCCTTGTACCATGAACTGGACCTCCGTGATCCGCAAATACGAGTATCAGTGGTCGAGCCATACCTGGTCCGGACCGATATCATGACATCAGGGCAAAGCCGCCCGGCGGGGATGCAGTGCTATGCCCGGACCGCCGTGGCCGATCCGGTGCAAGAACCCCTCTTGGATTTCTGCCGCCAGCAGATGGCAGAGGTACCCGAACCCGAGGCTGTGGCTGAAGCCATCTTCTCCGGCCTCAACCAGGATAGATTCTATATCTTTACCCCCGCCCTATCACAGCATCAGCCCACACATGACTTAATTCAAAACCGTATGGAAAGCATTATGGAAAAACGAAAACCCTCAGCATGGCATGCCTTGCCTTACGGTAGTTAGGTAAATTGTTAATGGAGGGATACCTTTGAAAAATAAAACGAGTTTTTCCGCATCGATAATAACTCATTGCCGAGCCTATCATGCGGAGCATGACGACCCCAGGATATTTAATGATTATCTGGCCGGCAGCCTGCTGACCGAAGAGGAACGCGCCAACTTTGACCGGATGACCTATAAATCCATAAAGGTACTCTACTTTATATGCTCCCGCCAGACTGTACCCGCCATCATAAGATTCTTTCTACCCCGGTATTATACACGTACTTTTGCAGCTATCGCTCCCCGAGACCCCAAATTGATCTCCAATCAGGCGGCGACCGTTGATTGGTATATGCATGCCCACGGCGCGTTGGCCCTGTCGATCAGCAGGTCCCGTTACACCGAAGACCGTCTGCTGGAGGCCCTCGGGAAAGGAGTTACGCAGTACGTGATCTTAGGAGCGGGGATGGACACCTTTGCCTTCCGCCACCTGGAATTAATGAATAAACTCCGGGTATTCGAAGTGGACTTGTCTGCTACCCAGGCAATCAAGCGGCAGCGCCTTAAGGAATTGGGCTGGGAGATCCCCGAAGAACTGCATTTTGTTCCAGTAGATCTCACCTCCCAGCGGCTGGATGAGGCGCTCATCAATGCTTCATATGACCCGAAAGTACCTAGTTTCTTTAACTGGCTGGGAGTCACTTACTACCTGCCGATTGAAACCGTGTATGACACCCTGCGCACCATTGCCGGCATCGCCCCCCAAGGCAGTACGGTTATTTTTGATTACCTGGATACCGATGTATTTGATCCCGCCAAAGCAGCTCCCCGGGGACAATGGTTATTGTGGTCCTCCGCAGGTGAGAAAATAAAGTCAGGGTTTGATCCAGCAACATTGAACAACGACCTGGCTGATTTAGGGCTGCGCCTCATCGAGAATCTAGGCCCGGAAAATATTGAAGAACGTTACTTCCGGGGGCACCCGGGTGGCTACCATGCCCAGGAACACGCCCACCTGGCCTGTGTGGTGGTGGAATAGCAGAGGATGACGCCGGAGCCTTTTCCGAAAGAACAAAAGATCATATAATTCTTGACATTACCCCAGGGGAAATCTTTATTATATTAGCAAAGTGGGGGTGGAACTATGGCTGGACTGGATTACAAAAAGGAATTCAAGGAGTTGTATCAACCGCCTGGGAAACCGGTTTTAGTCACTGTGCCGGAGATAAGGTTTATTATGGTTGATGGGGAGGGTTATCCCGGCGGGAACCCCGCTTATGAGGAAGCCATACAGGTATTGATGGGTCTTTCTTATGGCATCAAGATGCTGCCGCGCCAGGGCTATACACCGGCGGGCTATTTTGATTATGTAGTACCGCCGCTGGAGGGGCTCTGGTGGATACCTGAAGGGGAGGTTTTCTCTTTTCAAAACAAGGACAACTGGCTGTGGACGATGATGGTCCGGCAGCCTGATTTTGTAAAAGAGGAATTGTTTAACCGGGTGGTCGAGGAAACCGGGCGCAAGAAGAAAACTCCGGGATTGAATAAAGCCAAGCTGGAGGAATTCGTGGAGGGCCTTTCCCTGCAGATTATGCATACCGGGCCTTATTCGGAGGAACCGGCGACACTGGCGCTGATGGAGCAGTATATGGCGGAAAATGGCTACCGGGATACCTTATACCGGGGAGGCAAACACCATGAGATATATTTGTCCGATCCGCGCAAATGTGATCCTTCCAAATTGAAGACGGTGCTGCGGCAGCCGGTGGAGAGAATGATGATGGATTAGATGAATTGAATGGCATGACCATATAAAACTATGTTCTTGATGGGAAAATGAGTTGGCAGCAAGCCAGCGCCGACCAGGTTCGAAAGAATCTGGCCTGCGCTGGCTTGCTGCTGTTGAAGAGGTTTTATCTATATCTTGCTGTACAGGCATAGACAAGGTACATATTTGCATGCATTGAGATGCCATAATCTATTTTAAGCCAATGTTCTGAGACTTTATTAAGCCATTTTACAAAAATTTTGCATCTGGTAGATAAAATACTAATAGATCATTAGTTATTTACAAAACAAGAAACAGGGGGGCTTTTATGATTAGGTTGATAATTATTATTGGTATTATGGTGCAGATATTTATTTCAAAAACATCAAGAAAAAATGGTGCATTAATTGGTTATGCCATCACTACTGTCATACTTATCTGGGGTTTGCAGGCTTATAGTACTGGATATATTATGACCATGTTTAATATCCCGTTGTCATTCGGAGCTTTTATTATAGCATGTCTGATTTGGTATGGTTTCGATACCTACGAATATCAACAAGCTCGTAAAAGCGAAAAAGCCACGGCATTCTTGACGGCTGCGAGCAATGGGCAACTCGATATAGTTGAAAAACTAATCGGGGAAGGTATCGATATCAACACCAAATCGATTACTGGTGACACCGCTCTAAGCCTGGCTACCAATGGGGGCCATATCGATACGGTCAATTGTCTGATTGGTCACAACGCAGATGTAAATACCCGGAATGCCAACGGAACAACCGAGCTGGATATATCCGGGCAAAACGGGCGTCCGGAAATCGCGGATATTCCGTTTGATGGGGGGATGAAATAGCTGCGTGAGAAAGAATAACCTGGATCGAACTTAAGGGACAAGAGAATATTATAATAAATGCACCATAGTATGGATCGAATATAACTACTGGGAGTGAGTCGATTTGATCAGTGTTAAAAAAACCGTTATTTATTTGGTGATGACAATAATAATGATTATGTTTTGTTTTGAAACTCCGGCTGGAGCGGCTGATACTAATTATGTAATGTTTATCGGCACAACGGATGGAGCAAGCAGCAAGATGCTTGTAACCGGAGTTGTTCAGAAAGACTTCTATGGGGTATTGGGCAACGATTTGTCCACCCTCGGCAAGGTTCTTCAGGATTATTATAAAGGCGCCAAGATAGAGCAATTGCGCGAGGAAGCAAAAAACAGCGGCCTGGTAACCGGTGTGGTTAAAGCGGGTGCGGAGACCACGGGCCAATATTTTGCCATACCTAACAGCTCCTTAACGATGGGCATATATGTTAAGAATGGCACCTTTGTTACCGATGGCGGACAGACCTACAGCATAGCTGATTCAATAATAACTTTATTAAATGCCGGCAATAATGGGGCAAAGCCGGCGGGCAGCACGCCGGTCCCAGCCTCGGAAGACAAGATAAAATTGGTTATAAACAGCCAAATGGTTTATCCGGAGGTGGCCCCGGTCATAATCAAGGGAACCACTATGGTGCCGCTTAGAGTGGTAGCGGAAGAATTGGGCCTATCAGTCAGCTATGATAATGCTACCAGGACGGTATTCGTTACTCAGGGAGCAACCAAGGTCAGTTTGGTCATTAACGGCAAGGCCTTCAAGGATGGTCAGGAGATACCCCTGAATGTACCCGCAACATTGATAAACGGTAAGACCATGGTACCAGTACGTTTAATTGCCGAGGCTTTTGGAGCCAGGGTTTCCTGGGATAGTATGACCAAAACAGTGGGAATAACCAACCAATAAGTAGTGGAGGTAAGATGGGTGAATAAAAGCAGAATAGGGTGGGTGGTGTTAGCCCTAATATTACTCTTTACGCTTAGCTACTCTTCCCCAACCCTGGCGGAGCAGATCAGTGCAAAAAACATCAATAAATTGGCTTTGACCCAGATCATAATTGGACACACCATGGGCATCAATCCCATTGCCTTCAGTCCGAACGGTCAATTGATGGCGTCAGGTTCCTATGACAAAACCATTAAACTATGGCGGGTAAAGGATGCTGCGCTTATCAATACCCTGAACGGACACACCAACACCGTGTATGGGGTGGCGTTCAGCCCGGATGGTAGTCTGCTGGCCTCGGCCTCCGCTGATAAAACGGTTAGAATCTGGCGGGTAAGTGACGGTACTTTATTAAAAACCCTGAACGCTCATACGGATTGTGTCAGGGATGTAGCCTTTAGTCCGAATGGGAAATTACTGGCCTCGGCCTCCTTGGACAAAACCATTAAAATATGGAGCATACCGGACGGAACCCTGGTGCGTACCCTTAATGGACATCAAAAAGGGGTTTATAATGTTGCCTTTAATCCCCAGGGGAGCCTGCTTGCTTCAGCTTCCGAGGATACCAAGATAGTTATCTGGCGGGTCAGTGATGGGAAGCTCCTGAACACCATAAATGCGCATGCTGACTTAGCCCGTGTCGTGGCGTTCAGCCCGGATGGGCAGATTCTGGCCTCGGGTTCCTACGATAAATCCATTAAATTATGGCGGGCAGACAGCGGCAAACTCATACGCAGCTTGAATGGTCATAGCGATGCTGTATATGATCTGGTCTTCAGCCCGAATGGCCAGCTGCTGAGTTCCACTTCAAAAGATATGTCGGTAAAGATATGGAACCTGGCGGATGGTTCATTGTTAACCTCCTTGTCGGGTTATGACTGCAATGTATACAGTGTGGCTTTCAGTCCGGATGCCCAGATCTTAGCTTCGGGATCCGATGATGGTCAGATAAGATTGCGGACAATAGCTGACAAAGCTGCTGCCGCCAAGATTACTGATGCGGTAAACCAATCTGCCAATGTCAACTCGGCTCAAAATACGGGAACGACCCAGGGAAAAGCGGATTATGCCATATCCGATTCCGATCCGGGTTATGCATATTTCTATTTGAACGGTACTGCGGTGGCCAAAGTAGCTCGCGGGACCAATGGGGTTTTAGGCAATACCTATTATGGCAACGGGTGGTCAGTAACGGTGGATGCGGTTTCCAGAAGCTCATATTGGCTCAGTGTCGGCGGAAAGAATTATGATCCCAGCAAAAACCAGAGCTGGCGCCAGGACCCGGC
>Ga0074198_1000574_pt1 | contig 35249 bp, 25 predicted proteins | sample EPASupsiteSAE323_FD_64527 | JGI IMG/M metagenome (GOLD analysis project Ga0074198, IMG submission 64527) | Bioremediated contaminated groundwater from EPA Superfund site, New Mexico - Sample SAE3-23 | ecosystem: Environmental > Aquatic > Deep subsurface > Groundwater > Contaminated ... | reverse complement strand
TCACTAGCCCGGATTACATGGGTAATTTCCATATCATGATCGTCGACAACCACAGCTAACATATAAGTCGGCGTCCCGTCGCTACGTAGCAAAATCATATCATCCAAATGCTCGTTTTCCACGCTACAATGGCCCTGAATCAAATCATCAAATTCCGTCCGACCAGTCATTGGAGTCTTCAAGCGGACCGTATAAGACTTACTCCCACCTTCAGAACCATCCAAATCCCGGCACTTACGCTCATACCGCGGCGTCCGCCCTTCCTTGATAGCCAACTGTCTTGCTTCATCCAATTCCTGGGCCGTACAATAACACTTATAAGCCTTCCCAGCCTTGAGCAAATCCAATGCCACTTCCTGATGCCGAGCAATCCTGGCCAACTGAAAGACCGGTTCCCCATCCCAATTCAGCCCAAGCCAACGCAAAGTTTCGTAAATTTCGTCCACATATTCGACCTTACTCCGCTCGCGATCAGTATCCTCAATCCGTAAAACAAATTCCCCGCCACAATGACGAGCATATAGCCAATTAAACAAAACCGTCCGGACACTACCAATATGTAGCCCTCCTGTTGGCGACGGCGCAAATCTAGTCTTTACCATTCCATGATTATAAAACATCCGTCCAAAATAAACCAGAACTTCCGCAAAAAAACTCAAATTTTCGCAATTCTATAGAAAAATTAATGTTTTATTAATCTTTTAATTTCGATAATTTTACCATGAAAAAATTTACAAAAATTGTACCTTTATTTTTAGCAATCGGAATTAATTCCATCACATTGTCTTGCCAAGCAGGCAAAGAAGATTCTGCAATAGCACTTCCGCAAGACCAGCCGCTTCCTCAGACCAGTCCTACAACTGAGTCCGTAGTTGCAAATATTAACGAATTATTAAACCGTTGTGTTCTTGAAAACAATCACCAAACTGAACTTTCTGACCAAGAAATAGAATTGCCATTGTTGAAAAATTACCCGTCCAATCGTGAGGCATTTTTCGCCCAGTCCATCGCTTTTGAACTTTTCAAAATTTGGCAAGATACAATAACGAAAGAAAAAGAAACGGTTAAGCAGAAAGAACTAGATCAGAAAGAGACCTACGGGGACAACGCCTTTGAAGATTGTACAGAACGAAAACCAGAAAAAGCAATCGTAGTTCCGAAAAAACAAAACAAAGAAGAAATGGAAATTATCAAAGAAATGTCGGCCACTTTGTGGGGGTTTTTCATCGGAGTAAACAATAATATTCCGTATTTATGCGCGGACCAAGCTTATGATCACCTAGAAAACCTAGAACCTTTGACTCAAGTTGAAAGGACCAATCGGAAAACTCTCATTGATTTGTTGGACGAGTACAAAACTATAATTTATAACGAAATAGTTTTTAATAGAGCAGAACGAAAAGAGGAAATTGCGGCGAAAATTGTCCAAAAATATTCCGCTTTTTTTGAAAAATACAAAATTTTACTAAGAACAGCTGAAACAGAGCCTTCAATGACAGAATTAGATAAACAAAAAGTACAAAAAAATTCTACTTTATTAAAATTAAGTTACTGCCATTTTTACTCGAGTTATCGTTGGGAAAATCCTATTTTTCAACTTTCAAGATATGGATTTAGTCTTCTGATGTTTTGTATGGTTGTGTTTTTAGGGCTAACTATAGGCTTAATTGACGGTTTAAGATAAATAGTTAATTTTTCGAACTAATAAAATTTCAAATTATTAACCAATAAAATCTTTCAACTAAAAAATCCCGAGCAAATTTTTGTACGAGAAAATTTTCGTAATATTTTGGCTTTAATTCGTCAGTTAAAATTAATACTTTTTTAATTATTTTTAACAAAGATTACCACAAAGGATTTTTATTTATGAAAAATTTACGATTTTTTAAATTTTTAGGATCAGTTGCGATTTTTATTTCAATTATTGCTAAAAAAAAAGAAAGTATTTTTTCAAAAAACACTATTTTACAAAACCATCAAGCAAATTTTGAACTACTTTTTGAAAACAATCCTGAAACTGAAATTCAAAATCAAAACATTCCGACAACTGGACTTAAAAAATCGGCCCAAACAAAGCCAATAAACAGAGGAAAAAAATTTCCCAAAATTAACAATGATAAAATTGACAACAAATTTTTGCTTTTTCTTAATTTTTCCCTAGATTAATTGACAAAACAATGCAAATTGACTACTTTTCAAAAAAATGATACCATAAGACGTGAAATTATGAAAAAACTAACAAAACTCTTAACAATTGTGACAATTTTTAACTTTTTTGAAGCAAATTCGGTCACCGAAGAAGAGCTGTTAGCATTGCAAAACAAATCTACAAAAGAAGTATCAGAATTTGTTGAAAAATATAAAATTCAGGAAGCAAAAAAACTTTGGGAAATTTGCGCTGGAAGTAGAAAATTGAATTTAACTCCAGAAGAAACGGCCCAATTGGACGACACTTCAACAATTCCATTAATAGAAGTAAACAATCAAAGAGTGTATTTAACCATGATTTTAGCGGGGAAAATTTTGCATGAAAAAATAGAACGGGAAAAAAAAATACAACAAATTAAAATTTCAAAATATGGTGAAAAATCTTTGGTAATTTCTGGATCAAAAGATAAACTACAACAAAAATATGAAGAAATACTAAGAAAAATGTTGAAAAAAAACCACACTTCTAGCGATTATGCTTATGAAAATCCAACCAATAAAAAATTTTTTCAAGCAATATCTTATTATTTGGAAAATTTTAGGTGGTATACAAAACTCGAAAAAGAGCATATTGAAGAATTAAAATTAGAATTACAAAAAACTTGGTATCCTTTTTCAGTGATAAAAATATTTGAACATTTTAATTTTTTATTACAAACTTATTATATTTTATCAAAAAAATTTCACCAGAAAAAAAACGAAAATTCTGAAGAAACTTTTGTACAACGTATGAGAAAAATAACGCCAGAAACGGAAGCTGTTGAAATACTTCCAGCAATTGACCAAGAAGAAGAAATGCAAGAAATGGTAACTCAGTCAAAACTTATCGAGGATTATTTTGTCTCAATAGAAACAGCTAATGCAAATGAAAAAGATCCTTCAAAAACAACTGAAATACCTGACCAAAATTTAGATGAAAATTCTTTGCTATCTTTACAACTTTCAGAAGACGAAGACCTTTTTGCTGATTTAAAAAATCCAAGTGATTCAGAACAAGATCAATTACAGCCTGAGCCAGATCCTGAAACCAAATCTTCAAAAAACAAAACGAAAACTCAAACTATTCCTTCGAAAACTTCAACCAAAAATACTGAAAATCCACCTTCCAGGCAAGAAGAAACTACTACAAAAAACCCGCTTCTTTGTACTTTTCAAGACAAAGACTCGTACTTAGATGAAATTTTAGGAGACACTTTCAGAAAACATAATTTTGAGGAACCTTTACTTTCTCGTGAAAATAACTTTGACGATCTTCTTGGAAATATAGTTACAACTAACAACGAAAATGATACTTTTGAAAATCCTTTGCTAGCTCATCGAAAGTTTGAACCTGCGTACAAAGCTAATGCCCCTGAACCTTCTGAAGATTCTATTGAAAAAGTAGTTGAAGAAGTGAAAAAAGATATAAAAAAAGATTTGGAAAAACGAAGAATTTTAAAAGAAAGAGAACAAATTTTTCGTTTAAAACAACTAAGACCATTTATAACTCCGTACGATCCAGAGCCGAAAACTTCAGATAAAAAATTAATAATAGAAAATTTGGAAAATCTACAAATCAGTTTTTGTTATTTTTTCGGATTTCTTTTTTGGGAAGATGTTCCAACTTTTACCTCACAAAAAAATTGTTTTTTATGTATGTTATCTTTTATTATTTTTGGTAGTTTTTTTGTTTTTGCAAGTATAGAATTGTTACAAAAAATATAATATTAACACAAAAAATTTTCGAAAAACTTTTTTTATGAAATCAAGATCATAAAATCAAGACAAAAAAAATCAGAAACTTTTCTTAAAATTTTAACTGAAAAATACGAAACAATAATTTTACAATTCCACTTCAAAAAACAAAAAATTCTCAATCTTAAGAAACAAAGAATGAAAAAAAATTCCAACAATTAATGAAACTTTTGCAATAAAAATTCTCGTACAATTTCGAGAAATTCACTTGAAAAATCTTCCAGAATTAGAACCTACTTTTGATGAATTTACTAAGAACGCAATGGCTTTAAAAAATGAAATAAGTCTAAATAAAAAATTGATTCAAATAAGTTTTGGCGATTTTTTGATTAATCATTTTTGGCACGAAAAATCAACTATAAAAATTTTAAATCAAAAAAACATAATAATTTAAGCAATTTTCTGCGTATTTTAGTAATTATTATAACTTTTTTGGCCGTATTTTTAGAAATTCATTGAAAAATTTTTACAAAAAAAATAGTTGATTTTATATTAATAGATCAATAAAATATTCAAATATGAAGAAAATTTTTTTCACATCTTTAACCCTTTTTTTACTTATTTTAAAAACAAAAGCTCCCAAAAATACGTCGGAAAATCATTTGCCTTTTTCAGACGACGAAGAATTTTTTTCATTTCATTCTACAAACAATTCTGAACAAGAAGAAAAATTTTCGACAACTTCAATCTCAGTTCAATGCCGAAGAAAAAAAACAAATTCGGATTTTTTTGCAAATGCTGAAGAAAAAATAGAGAAATTATTTCAATTTTGCCGTTCAGAAATTCATTTTCCAGATATTTTTTTAAATAATAAAAAACTAACTTTTTCCAGAGAAAATAATTTTTTTATTGCAGAAATTTTGCGCGATATTTTGGCCAAAAAAGAGCTTGAAAACAATTCCGAAGATGAAATACGTACAAATCAAACTGATTCAGAAAAATATGTAATAGAAATTTTTTCCAATACAAATCCGATAACAAAACAAATGTTAGAGAATAAATTTTCAAACTGTTTTTCCAATCAAAATTTAATAGAAACTTTATGTCTTAATCAAGCAAAAAAAGATTTACAAAAATTTCAGGTGCAAAATTTTTTTGAATTTCAACATCTAACAAATCTTTCAAAACTTTTATCAGATTACAAAAATTTTCAAGACATTTTGGAAGAATATTATTCGCTTTTTTTAGAAATTCATGAAAAATTGAAACAATTTTCTGAAGCACAATTCCGCTCAGATGAAGAAGATGATCAAACTCCAAAACTTAAAAACGTACATTACATAAACCAAAAAGAGATTGACAAAAAAAAGCAAATTCAAGAATTTTTGGATTCCATTTTTCCTATTGAGGATTTTTTGCAGACAAATGAACTTCCAGAATCCAATCAATCTGATGAATCTACCGAAACTTCCAATACAAAATGTTCAACTCAAAAAAATATTCCTACAAAAAACTTTGCAACAAAAAAAATCGCAGAAAAAAATCTTTTAGCTTTAAAAAAAAGTTATTGTAATTTTTACGCTTTATATTTTTACCCAAAACAAAATTTCATGACAATAAAAAAACAATATTTATCAAAAATTTTCTGTGGAATAATTGGAATAATTGCTCTAGTTTTAATAATTATATATAGTTTAAAAAAGTAAAACAAAAAAATAAAATACAAAAATTTCGTCCTCACAAAAAATTAACTTTTTATTAATTATTTTTTAATAAAAATCGCTATGAAGGATAAAATTATGAAAAAATTTCACTATTTTTTTCTAGCCGGAATTGGATTGTTTTTTGAAGCAAAAGCAATGAGGGGAAACGATCAACATCACCAACCTACTGAAGAAAATCATACAATGCAAACAATGATGCGAACAAATCTTGTACAAAATCGAATGCAAGAAATTTGGAATCTTTGTGAGGAAAATCGGCATCCTAAACTTAACGAAACTTCTAGTAAATTATTAGAAAATCCAGGCAATTCGCCGTTGGAAATGACTGTAAACAAACAAGCTTTTCTTACCATTTTGCTTTCTCACCAAATTTTGCAAGAAAAATACGATCGTGAAAAAAAGCCTCTTGATGCCACGGAAGATAAGATAGCCAAAAAAATGCTCAAAAATAATTCAGGAATTGCATATGTTCTTGGAAATCCAATTTGCTCTGCTCTTTTAAAAAGATCTAAAGATTTTTTGAAAGACTTTCAAGGACGTACTGAACTCGAACGCCAAGAGAAAAAAAAATTGATAAAAAATTTGGAATTGTTAGAAGGATATGAGCTACAAACTTTGACAAAAAATTTACAAAAAACAGACACAAAAAATGATAATGAAACTTTGTTACAAATTTGCGAAAGTTTTTCGTTTTTGATCAAAAAATATGTTCAATTAGCAAGAAATTTACCAAGACAAAATTTTGAAACTGCGCAAACGGAGCCTACTTTTTTCGACCACATGAACGAGATCGCTTCCGATGCCGTTGAACTTAGGGTAGCTTCTGAAAACGAGCGAGCTCCAATTTTTGCCCGTAATTCTGATAATGAAAATTTGCCAGAAAACGCTTTAGAAACTGGCCAAAACGTACCTCAACAAACCCGCTCAGAACTTAATGACCCAGAAACTCCGACCACCGACGGGAAGCTTATAACAGAAAACAAAGAAATTTTGGAAATCAGTTTTTGTAATTTTTATTCGTACTATTTTTGGCAAGACAAACCTTCGTTAATTTCCATGACAAAATTCGTAATTACAATAGTTGTAGGTCTTTTAATAGCCGCAGGGGAAGTTTTTTTAGTGGCTTTTTTTGTTAAATAAATTTCAAATTTTTAACACTTTATTAACCATGCTCGTGAGTAATATTTAATATTGCGAGGTCTTTATGAAAAAATTTTCGTGTTTTTTTGGTATTGGAATTTCTGGTTTTTTTTATGCAAATGCACCGGTACAATTTTGGGAACAATCCTATTCTTCCATGCCGCAAAAAATGTCCGAACTTTTTGAATTTTATACAGAAAATTTACCAAAAAACGAATTGCCAAAAACAAAATCATTTCAAAATTTATCTACTTTGCAGCAAAAGGCCTATTTGGCGATGATGGAAGAAAGTCAAATTTTCGATTCAGAAAGGACAAAAAAAATTCTTAATTCCATGATTTCGAACGATTCAAAAACGAAAAAAAATTTACTAAAACTTGCAAAATTTCATATTAGCCAATTCGAATACGATCCCGATTGCGAGGCGTCTTTTAATAAAATTATAGAAAATTTGGACAAACTTTTAGCCGGAAATACGGAAAAAATTGTACTATTTGATACTTTTCAAGCTTTCGAATTTTTAAAATCTTATGTCCCAAAAAAACACCAAAATACACCAATAAAAATTGACCAATCAGATCAAAAAAAAGATTTTGAAATGAAAAAAATCGAAATTAGTACTAAAAATGAACCTATTTCGGAACAAAATCAAAATGACAATAAAAAGGAAAATTGTAATTCTGAAATTTCGCCCCAAAAATATCTTCAGGCCGCTTTTTGCGATTTTTATTCGTATTATTTTTGGCATGAAAATCGTACAATTTTTGGCTGTATAAATAAAGAAATATTTTCCCAAGCCATAAGTTGGTTAACTTGGGCCGGTTTTTCTGCAGGTATGTTTTGCGCGGGATATTATGGAAAAAGTTGCCAAAATTCAACCAATTATTCGGCGCAAATGGCAAGCATAAATTCCACCCAAGATCTTATAAATTTCCTGGAAAATGGCGCGTTTTCTCAGAGTCTACAATCCATGCCTGTTTGGCAAAATATCGGTACAACTTTAAAATCTTTTCAAAATTTTAGCAACATTTTGGACTTCATTCAGACCAACATAACCTCAACTCTTCCGCCCAATTTCGCTTCAAATTTTCTCGCAGAAATTGAAAATAATTATACAAAAATCCCAGCTTTATCTAGAATTAGTACGAATTTTCAAGGGAAATCCCCGAATTTTACCAGACTTTTCGACGCAATTCCAATTGTTGACCAAATTTTGGCTAGCACAAATGCGGTACAATTGGATTTTTTAACAACTAAAGCTAGCTCCCTTTCGACTGGAACAATTTTTTCGCGTACAAATTTTGCACAGGAAACAGAAAATTCTGAACAAAAAACAGAAATCATTTTTGACAAAGTGACACAGGCAGATTTTACCCAAAACTCACCTAAAACTCCTTCTAAACTAGCCCCTAAATTTGGCAAAAATTCAAAATTTTTCAGCCCACTTTCCACTTCAAATTCCCCTTCAAACGGCCTTACAAGCGTCGTCTTCGACCTTGGATATGGATTGTTCCTTCAAGGAATGCAACTTAGCTACCAATATAGCGCACTTTCGGCTTTAAACGGCATCTATTCTTGCCCATCTTCAGAAATATCATCAGTTTTATCGGCAATTAACTCCTCAAAAAACTACCCAACTTGCATACGAGACTTCAATTCATCAAAAGCAAATTTGACTTCCAGCGGAATGGCCGTCATTTCGAAAATTTTGGATAATTTCACCTTAAAAGATTGCGTTTCATATGGGTACGAAGGAGAAGGAAGCGATTCGGGTTCGGTATCATGCTCGAGTATCTGCGAACCAAACAACTATTGCCTAACTTCTTGCGAAAATTCCTATTTTAACTCACTTTTCACTTCTGCTATTTCAAATTTAACCGAACTTTTCAACGCCTTTACAAACGCCTATCCTGCCTCGAACTACGACATAAACACCCAGCAATCCGTGGGAGGATGTATACTTGGAAGCGGTTGTACACAAGAACCTGGCTTAAATTGCGGCTATGGATGCTTGTTCGATGCCTGCGGGCCTTATCAACAAGGAGGAACCTTCGCATCCGGAAACAACCTGGCCTCTTGCGGAAGCTGTTTCGGGTTTTGTAACAACAACACAGCGTGCGAAAACGAATGTTCCGATTGCTTATCTTTGCCTGCCAACTTTGGCTCGCCACAAAACTGCGCTTTTTCATTTTGTACCGAAATTTCAAACCAAACTCAAGCGGAAAACTGCGCCAATTGTATGTCGTACTGTCAATCAAGCGCCGGTTGCCAGGAAGCCTGCCTTTCTGCTATTTGCTCACAATTCCACAATTCCGCAGACATATTAAATTGCCAAAATTGCCTAAACGTTTGCGGATCAGATACAGATTGCCAATCATACTGCTCCTCTTCTAGCTGCACAAACTACTTCCAAACAGTTAACGACATTTATAGCTGCTATAACCAATGTATAATCCCAGGATATTGCCAAAAAGACAACAATTCAGGTTGCGTGACAGGGTGTCTATCAGATTGGTGCTACGAAACTTTCTTAACTGGAAATGGGAATTTTAATACTTTCTTTACAAATTGCGCTAGTTGTGGAAACGCCACTGGAACTTCCCCTTACCAAACCAAAAACGAATGCTCAAATTGCGTAGAACAATTTTGCCTAGATTCAGCCAACCAAGACTGCGCGGCCGGATGCCTTTTTGAAAACCGATGCCAAAACACAAATTGTACAAAAATGGCCGGAAATTGCTATTTAAAATGCCATGGAAACACAGACTGCCAAGCTGCTTGCTTTAACTGCTTCATGAACGTCCCAGCGCTACAATACACCTCCTGCTCTTACACTCCTTGTCAAAATTTCACTTCAAGCGATTCGATTCTACAGTGCGCAAATTGTATAGAACGAAACTATTGCTCGAGCCAAGATTACGATTGCCTAAACGCCTGCGCAAAGTCGTATTGTTATAACGATTTGGAAAAATTGAAAGGCGAAGTTGACAAGGTGACAAACTTTTTGATCAACTGCTATGGATGTCAAAATGCTACTGACGTTTACCCTTATACCGATGCCCAAACTTGCGCGGATTGCACAGCAAAATATTGCTCTTCTTCAGTCGATTATAACTGCTCTTCTGGGTGTCTGTTTGAGGATTGTCTTGCTTCTTGTACTTCACAAAATTGCACGTTAAATTGCGGAAATTGTATGAAAATTTGCGGATCAAACGAAAATTGTCAGGAAAATTGCAAATATTCTGGTTGCGCTTCTTTAACAAATTCGACTCAAATTTCATCGTGTTATAGCCAATGCATAGAACCAAACCTTTGCCAAAAAGACGATTTTAACTGTCTATCTGGCTGCTTAAATCCAAATTGCTACCAATATTTTTACAATCATTTAAGATCAAATTTAGGCTCAAACGAAACGACCTTCTTCTTCAGAAACTGCGAAACTTGTACCGAACACAAACAGGAAGCTTCCATAGACCTTTGCTTTGATTGCACAATGGAATACTGCCAAAATTTGCCTTCCAACTTTTCACTGACCAACTGCCTAAACGGATGCTCATTTTCAGAATGTCTAAACCCCGCAGATGCAACCTATTTGAACTTTTGCGGAATATGCGTTCTTAACTGCTATGGAAACTCAACTTGCAAAACTGACTGTACAAATTGCCTAAATTCCTGCATAAATTTCGAACCAATTCTTGGACAATCTTGGACTCCAAACAATGAAACTTCCTGCGAAAATGGCTGCCAATACCAAGAATGCTTAGGATCTGATCCAATAGAAATCGTCAATTGCGGAAATTGTATGAACATTTGCGGATCGAATAGAACTTGCCAAATTGGATGCCAAAACCCAACTTGCTCCACTCTGAAAACTAGCAACGAAATAACAAATTGCGCAAATAATTACAATTCTTGCCTAGATATTTGCAATACAAACTCAACTTGCTTGACGGGTTGTCAATATTGCCCATGCACCTCATTTTATACCGCCCCAGAAATCGCCAATTGCGGAAGCTGCATTTCCTCAGGATTTTGCCCTCCTACAGACTTAAATTGCGTAAAAAATTACATGAATTGCATTTCTACGGGAGCTTCCGTTTTTAGTTGTCAATATGTCAACTGCGCTTCATGTCCAAGTTTTAACCAAATTGATATCTGTAGCTATTGTATGAACTGGTGCCAAGGATCGAATTACGACACTTCTTCAGTAACTTGCTCAGCCGATCCCAGCGCATGCAATCAAATTTGCTCAACTAAAACGCCTTGCTCTAGTTGTACAGACATTAACCCGGAAATAAACGCAAACAATTGTTCGTACTGCTCATCTTGGTGCAGTTCCAGAAATCGGGAAATCCATTTTCAATGCAAAATTCAACGCGAAAATTGCGCAAATATGTGCCCTGAAACCGATATAGTCAACACTTGCGACGAACAACACCCAAAGTACGACGGTTGCAGCTCTTTGACGAACTTGGCAGAAATTATTAACTGCAAAAATTGTATGGCCAATTTTTCACAAAGCCCAGCTTGCCAATTTACCCAATGCTATAAATTAACTTCCTTAACTTCCCTTAACGATTGTGCCAACTGCGTTGATATTTGTAACCAAAATGTCTGCGGAAATTCTGCTTCGACTCAAGTACAATGCGACGAATGCATGCTCGGATGTTCTTACACAAACTGTCAAAATTGCTTTTCCGCAACCGATTCTTCCGGAAATCCTTACGGAGCTGCCGGGCTGGAAAATTGCGGATATTGCACAAATTGGTGCTTAAGTGAAGGACGTACAGACATCTCACTAGTCACTTGTTCAGCCCACAGAAACAGTTGCGATTCCGTATGTTTCGACTTCAAATTGCATCGTGTTATAGCCAATGTATTATAGAACCAAACCTTAAGACGATTTTGACTGTCTGGCTGCTCAAATCCAAATTGCTACCAATATTTTAAGATCAAACTAATTAATCATTAATACTTTTTTTACCGATTTTATGGGTAGAATGATCCATACTGTGGGGATTTTATGAAAAAAGTTTCATGTTTTTTTGCCATTCTAACTAGCGGGTTTATTACGATCAATGCCCCTTTAGAACATGGCCAATATTGGGAAGATTCGTATTTTTCGATGAATTTGCAAACGCATTCTATGTTCGAATATTACACAAAAAACCTTCCAAAACTTCCGGAAATTACTGACCAAAATATCTTGAAAAAATCTGTAAATTGCCAAAACGCTTACAGAGCAATAATGACAGAAAGTCAAATTTTTGATTCGAAATATACAAGGGAAATGGTCAACTTGATGTATAATAACAGGCCAGAAACTAAGCGAAAATTGCTAGAAATGGTTAAAATGCACATTGCTAAGTTCGAGCCATTGCCAACTTGTACGTTACAAGCCAAAAAAATCATAGAAAATTGCGACAAATTGATCCAACAAATCGAAGGGAAAAAGTTGCCTCATGGGCAAAGTTCAGAGCTTTTGATCCACGATATACTCGAATCTTTTGACCATTTGAAAACCCAAGCCCCAAAAAAAGAGCAAAATACCCCGAAAAAAATAGATTTGGAAACTTTAGCTCCAGGCAACGAAGGGCAAAATTCTGCCTCTACATCTCAACCTTCCTCAAGTGATGCCAAACAAGCCACTTCCGCTCCTGGTACTGAACAAAAATCCAAATCTTTTTGGGATTATTTGCCATTTTTCAAATCGGCCGACACAAATTCAAACCAAAATCCAAGCCAAAATCCCATTGCAGTTGTAACCAGTTCCGGACAAAATCCAGCCCAAACTTCTCCTCAGAATCCCGGACAAAATTCCACCCAAAATCCAGCCCCAATATCCGCTCCAAGTGCGCAATCTACTACTCAACCTCCCAAGCCTATAGCCTCTGAAAATCCGCAAAAATTGCCAGAAAAACCTAAGGCCAAAACTGAAGAAAAGGAATCAGAAAGTAGCTCTAGTGACGAAGAATCTTCAACTTCTGAAAGTGAAAGCGAAAAAGAAACTAAATCTTCAAAGAAAAAAGATGAAAAAACCCCCCCAAAGTTTGACAAAAAAACGGACAAAAAAAATTCCGAAGCAAAAACGGCTCAAAAACAGGCTCAAGTTCAGAAAGAAAGTGACACAAAATCTCAGCATGCTCCGTTTGGAAACGAAAATGGCCCAGAATCTGAAAAAAATTTGACTAATATTGAAGCAAAACTCGAAACCGACATAGATATGAGCAGGCAATATCTCCAGGCCGCTTTTTGCGATTTTTACGCGTATTATTTGTGGCAAGATTATGAGCAACCGTTCTTGAAAAACTCCCAGAATTGGCTATATATGGGGCTTGGAAGTGGTAGCGCTCTGGCTCTTGTCATAGCAGGCTTAATAGGTGGTTATTATTTGCATAATGTAATAACTCCGACAACTTGTAAGGACTATTTTTCGAGCGAAATATCGCAAATTCGGTCTACTAAAGATTTGGTCAATTTCATTGAAACTGGGAAATTTTATGAAGATATAAAAAACATGCCCGTTTGGCAAAATTTCGATTCATCTCTAAAATCTCTTACAAATTTACAAAGTCTTGCAAACTTTATACAAACGAATATCACTTCAGTTTTGCCAGCTAATTTCAGTTCGAATTTAGCAAAAGGGATAAAGGATATTTGGCATCAAACGCCGATTTTGGATAAGTTTAAATTCAATTCTAGTTTCAATTTTTCGGACCTAAATCAGACTTATTTTCTTCAGGAAATTCCACTAATTGACCTAATTTTAAACTACACAAATTCCGTAACTTTCGAGCTATTTTCTTACCAAAACTCAACAGCAAATCCGATCAGTTTTTCTCAATCCAGAAAAAATATAGCCCAGGAATTTTTGTCCAACCCACAGTACAACCCATCAAATCCAACTTGGAAAGAACCTAAATTTGCCACTTTTCCTTCTAAATTACCTAATAATCAACTTCATTCAACATACTTCAAACCAATGTCGGCAAACTCAACGAACTCGAGTAACACAACGACTGCTCCTACAAATTCACCAAACATTTCGCAACTTCCAACTAACTTAACCGAACTTATTTTCGATATAAATTCCGGAATTATTATAAAAAAACTAGTAACAACTTTCAATTATTCTTCCGAAGTTCCTCTACCAAGTGAGTATCATTGCGATTTTGACGAAACTGTCCAAATGCTAAGATTTTTATCAAATTTTGCTGAAATAAATGGTACAAATTTATCAAGTTCATCAGCTGCCGAAGTAGGTGCTATGATATCCGCTGAAGGTCAAGATTTTATATGTACTGACATCAATTGCACCCCTCCTGCTTGTGTAATGAGTTTGATGAATGACTCATTGAACGAAAATGCGACAATAAATAATATACAATTTTCCATCGATTCCTACGCTTTTGTAAATGAAACTTTTGACTTAGTTAACAATTGCTCTAACCCTTATAACCCTGTTTCATCTTGCGTTAACCAATGCTCGTCCAATGATACTCTATGTCTGGCAGATTGCGCGAATTGCTTGAAAACTTGCTCTAGTAACAGCACATGTTTGACAAATTGTCTAGGCTGCTTACAAGGCTGTGAAAACGTAAAATCTTGCAAAATCGGCTGCTCAATTCCAAACTGTACAACAACGTGCGAAACAAACTACACTTGCCTGGATGGATGCGGATATTGCTATGGATCTTCCCAAAATCAAACCGTTTTAGACCAATGTGAAATCTGCTATTCTTCCTGCGCAACTTTAAACGAAAGCTTCGTGACTAGTTGTCAATTTGGATGCAAAAACCCAAACTGCGCAAATTTGATCAATACAACTCAAATCATACAATGCGGCAGCTGCTTGACAACCTGCGGATCGGACCTAATCTGCCATGGACTCTGCGTCAACCCAACCTGCAACGCCTTGAGCTCGGCTTCTGCTATCAATACCTGCGGCAGCTGCTTGACAACCTGCGGATCGGACCTAACCTGCCAGGGACTCTGCGTCAACCCAACCTGTAACGTCTTGAGCTCGGCTTCGGCTATCAATACCTGCGGCAGCTGCTTGACCAAATGTTCTGGCGTATTAGAATGTAGTCAATATTGCTCAAATTCGTTATGTAATGGATTATCCCAAGGAGCTGACATTTCTGTATGCGGAATCTGCTTGACCACCTGCGGATCCGACCTAACCTGCCAATCTTACTGTACAAATGACAACTGTAATTCTTTAACTTTCGCCTCAGCTATAACCAACTGCGGAAACTGCTTCAAAATCTGCGGATCGAATTCAAACTGCCAAACCGGTTGTACTTATTCAATGTGCTCAAGTTGTCCACACACAGATCAAATTACAAACTGCGGAGTTTGCGCTCAATGGTGCAGAAGTAAAGGCTGTTGTTCGAGTAATACCTGTGAAAACTTACAAACACAATGCGAGGCTTCCCCGTCATCATGCGATACCCAATGTAAGCAAGGAGAAACTATCGATCCTTCTACAGATAATTACAATTGTAATACAATAATACAAGCTTAATTCACATAAGTTGTCAAAAAATTTTGCTCGTGGTAAACTTTCGGTACGGAGAAGATCGTGGCGTATAGTATTGAAGTTTTGGATCATTTTAATTCGCCAAGAAACGTGGGTTCTATGGACGAAAGCTCGCCAGATACGGGTATTCACATAGTCGGGGCGCCAAGTTGCGGAGATGTTTTACAAATTTCCATTAAGGTCGAAAACGGGCGGATAATTGACGCAAAATTTAAGGCTTTCGGATGCGGTTCTGCCATCGCTTCCAGCTCGTATCTTACTGAGCAAATAATAGGTAAAACCTTGGAAGAAGCTATGGAAATCAACAACAAAGATATCGCCCGCGCCTTAGCCCTTCCGCCGATAAAATGGCATTGTTCAGTGCTAGCTGAAGATGCTGTCCGCGGTTCAATTAACAATTATAAGTCGAAGCAAAAATGATCTCGTTGACCGAATCCGCTAAAAAATATCTTTCAGATGAAATTACCCAGAACGGAGCTGTTGGCTGCATAGTCGAAATAGTCTCTGGAGGATGTTCTGGAATGATGTATAAATTCAGCCTGGCAGGCGGGGAATACGATGGTGAAAAAGACGAAATTATCCAATGCGAAAACTTCAAAATTTTCATCAAATCCAATGCCGTGCTTTTCTTGGTCGGTACAAAATTGGACTATGAAAAAACGGTCACTGGAGCAAAATTGGTTTTCAAAAATCCGAACGAAAAAAACATTTGCGGCTGCGGAAAATCTTTCAGTTTTTAACTTTTTTACAAATTTAAATAAAATTCTCTCGAAAATTCCCGCGAAAAATTTAAATAAAATTCCCGCAAAAAAAACTTACAAAATTAACTTTTTTAAAATATACTAAGGGGAGAAAAATTATACAAATGAAAGTTGTAGAACAATTGAACTTAAATCCTTTTGAAATTTTTGGGGTACCTTTTGAATTTCACATAGAAAATTTGGAAAAAATTTATTTTGAACTTTTTCAGCAGGCCAAAAACGATCTTGAAAAATTGTCAAAAATTAACCAAGCTTATTTATTGTTGAAAAATCCTATTTTGCGCGCCAAAACACTTTGTAGAATTTTCAATTTCACAAAACCGGATATGTCAGTTGCAAAAATAGTCTTTACTTGGTTAAATTTGCCAATGGAAACCCACGAAAAATTGCGTACAGAAATTTACGAAAAAATATTAGAATTTGCCCAAAAATCCGATTGGAAAAACACTTGGCATTATCTCCAAAAATACGCCTATATAAACCGTCTGATCGAGGATAACTCACAAAAACATTAATAGTTTATTAAGAATCTATTAACATTTTGACAGTGCGCTTCGTGAAAACTTAACTCTTTATTAACTTTTTGAGTGTCTTGAAAATTTAAACAAGATTTTCGAAAAAAATATTTTTACAGCAAAAAATTTTGTAGCAATTCAAAAAAAACACAAAAAATGATTGAATTTTATTAGGAAAAACTTTAAAAATCTTAACTCTTTTTTAACTAATTTTATATTATTCAAAAGCCCAGCTGAAATAAACACACCGATTTTTTACACTTTTTTAACACAAATTTTACTTTTATTCATATTTTTTGAACTTACCTACCGAAAATCTACCGCCCAAAAATTAACGTTTTTTAAGCAAAATTTTATAGACTTTCAAAGGTTAATGAGCGGACCATTTGATCGATTTCAAGTCAATCCCCTTCTGATACATATCCCAAAGTGGGCTTAAATGGCGGAGTTCAGCAATATGTTTGACCAAATTCTCTATCAAAAACTCCACATCTTCTTCAGTTGTAAATCTACCAAAACAAACCCGAAGCGAAGAATTAGCCAGGTCCCGTTCGTCTGGATTCATAGCCGTAATTACATGCGACGACTCCAAAAACTTAGACGTACAAGCAGACCCGGACGCCAATCCAAAATCAGACATCCTCATCATCAAACTCTCCCCTTCCACAAACGGGATATTTAAGTTCAAAATGTGCGGAATTTTGCTTGCCAAATCTCCATTGACAAAAATTTGCGGCACTTTTTCAACTACTTCGGCCAAAACTAAATTATGAAATTTTTTTGCCTTCTGAAAATCTTCCGACATCTTTTTCCCCGCAATTTTGGCCGCCATTCCTAAACCTACACAAAGAGCAGTCGGCAAAGTACCTGACCTAATCCCACGCTCCTGCCCTCCACCGGACATCTGCGCGCGAAGACGTACCCGAGGATTTTTCGAAACAAAAAGAGCCCCGATTCCTTTTGGACCGTAAATTTTATGGCCAGAAATGCTCAACAAATCGACTTCCCGGGCATTTATTGAAATCTTCCCAAACGCCTGAGCGGCATCCACATGCAGACAAACCCCAGCACTCCGACAAAGCTTCGAAATTTCCGAAATTTTTTGTATCACCCCAGTTTCATTGTTCACATAAGCAATACTAACCATCCCAGCATCGGCCAAATTGGCGGCTAAAAGATCCAAATCTACCAGCCCATTTTTTTGTACGGGCAAAATGACAATCTCAAAATCCTTTTCTAAAGCGGCCAAACTTTCCAAAACGCATTTATGCTCAGTAGCAATAGAAATTAACTTTTTCCGCTTAGAATCAGTTTCAAAACCGTACAAATTCGGACCGTACGCAAACCCTTTGATTGCCAGATTATTAGCCTCAGTCGCCCCAGAAGTGAAAATAATTTCATCTGGATTCGCCTCAATCAAACCAGCAATCTCCGCCCGCGCAGACTCTATAGCTTCAGCGGCAGTCCAACCCCAAACATGGCTACGCGAGTGCGGATTACCAAAATCTTCCGTCCAATAAGGCTCCATCGCCTGAACTACCTCTTTCTCACACGGAGTCGTTGCCGCATAGTCAAAATATCTTTTCATGAAATCAGCGCCTTTTTCTAGTACAATTTTAACACAAAATTCCAAACAATCAAATCTGGCCAAAATTGAGTTTTTTTTAAAAACCCAATAAAAAACCGGCCCAAAAAATCCATTCCAAAAAATTTGACAAAGTTTTTCAAAAAAAATATCCTACTTTCATGAAAATGACAAAAATTTTATCGGTATTTTTGGCTATAATACAAGCAAATGCTGGCCTGGAAACATGTATAGCAAGAGAATACAATCTCAGAGAAGTTAACCAAAGTTCATTAAAGTATAAAAAGCCCGATTCAAAAGCGGAAGAATCGGAGGATGAATTTAAGATGGTCCAAAAAAATTTTATCAATTTTTCAAATTTCGCAAGTTATTTTGCCAATTTTTGCAATTCAGAATTTTGTCCATTTCGAAAATTTTCAAGAAAAAACCAACCAATTTTTTTTGATGATATAGTTTTGCAAAAAATGATGTAAAATTTCGCCAAAACACCAAAAACCTTTACAAATTTGATTAACAAAGTTAAGATTTTTTAGATGAAAAAACTTTTTATTTTTAGTATTCTTTTTTCGACTTTTGATTCTGTGGCAATGTATTCAGAAACTGGTCAGAAAGCCCATCAAGAAAGCCCGGAAACGAGCCCAAAAAATTCCAGAGCCGCAACTCCGCCTCCGAGTCAAGTACAAAAGGAAAACGAAACGAAACCTTTGCCTGATTTTTCGCCTGAGAGCTATTCAACAGCAGCTACAACTGCTCAGCCAATCCGACTTTATACAACTTCATTAGAAACAGCAGAACATTTTGAACCACAGACTGTAGCTTACGTGCAAGTTGGGCATAGTAATGATTGGATACAATCTAGAGAGTATGCAGCTGAAATTGCTCATACTCCTAGCACAACAGCTGTACAAACTGCAATTACGCAGATTGTACAAGGTACTTCACAATATTCACAACTATTGGAACAATTTCAACAAGGACAAGATTTGAGCTCCAAATATTCTTTGCAACAATTTTCAGAAGTTACGCAAACTACCAATCTTAACCGCTATTTAGAAGAACATAATTTCAATGGTACATCACAACAAACACATGATTCGATGGATACTTCAATGGCATCAATACTAACGGCAACATATCATACCTTGGAACCGGAGAAATCATCAAAAATTACATTTGATCCTACTAGATACGAAGTTACAAATAACGCAAATAATTATCCTCCATTACTAAAGAAAAATTTGTTATTAAGCATAGTTAAATTTTTTAATACTTTTTCTTCTTCAATGTGCGCTGGAATTGTTTCCCACGCTCTTGTACAAAAACCTCAAGTTTCATCATCGCAAATAGTTGACAACTTGACATTTATCACCACCGTCTTCTTAAATAATTTGAGTAATTCTGAAATTTTTGACCAAGATAATAGTTTTGAAATTGCTCATCCAAAAAGCTCAATTTTTGAAAATGTAGTACAAATTTTGGCCACTTCTGAAAATTGTTTGGCACTTTTGAAACCGAAAATTGCCACTTCAGAAATTGCAAATTTTAGCCTTTGCCTTTCTATGTTGATAAAATATTCCCAAAATCACAAAACAAAAAATTACGTAAATTTTGCATCTTTTTTACTTCTTATTTCAAATTTTGTATTTACATCTTTCTTCGATTTTAACTAATCCGATTTTAACAATGGGCAAAATTTTTCATCCATCTAAAAAACTTTGAAAAAATTTTAATTGCAAAAAAAATTTCAAAAATATACAATCATGATTATGAAAAAATTCATTACATTTTCATTTCTTTTTATAGCTCTCGAAGCCAAATCTATGTTCGAAGAAAAGTCTTGTAAAACTGACGAAATTGTTAACATAAATTCAATCCCCCACTTCGCCGCCACTTGTTCAATTTCTTGTTATAATTCTAAAACTTTCACCTCAACAAAAACTAAATCAACATCTTTACATTTTGTACATTTTTTAACTAAAACTCATCAACCATTTAACAAAAGAAATTATTTTACGGAATCATATTTGATAAAAAAAATCGTGTCTATATGGCAAATAGGCTTGAATTTTGTCCAGAAATGTTTTGAAAAATAAAAAAAGTTAAAAATAGTTAATTTGCAAAAAAAATTTTTAACTAATATAATCAGAGAATGAAAAATTGTATATTATTAATTATTTTACTTGGTATTTTTCAAACCAACGCAATGCTTTCTGAAGAAAAAATTCCACAACAAACTGGCTTTGAAAATACTTCTACTGCTCAAACCCAACCTAATACAACTTCAAAAACTCAAGAAGAATCGGAAAGACAAAAAGCTTTTTTGGAAGAATTGGAAAAATATGTTTTTGATCCTTCAGAGCGAAAAAACCCCGCAGAATTGGCTGCAGAACTTCAAGGAAATCCCGAAACTCTACCGCTTCAAGGGGATGCTTTTGGCGAAGAAACGGCTGTACAAACCAGAGAAATCGTTTTCCCTCACCAAAATCCCGCAATTTTCGAAGGTTTCAAATTACCTCCAAGTTGTATAGCTATATCTGCATCCGCTGAAGCTTCCGCAAATCCAATAGAGAAAAGAAAATCGAAGAATTCTCAAGCAAAATATCATCAAGGAATTGAATTTGCTCCTTGGATTTCGCCCGTTCTTTCCGCTCAAAAAGATCCTGAAATTGCTCCTTTACCTACAGACATCCCCGTTCCAGCAAATTCGCCAGAAACCGATACCAAAAAACCTTGGGAAATTTCCCCCCTCCCTGGAACTAAGAAATTTGACCAAAATGTCCCAACTAACGCCTGGCTTTATCCTGAGTGAAATGATTGAAAATGGTTAAAATTTTTAGCTATTCTGGATTTTAAATTCAAAGTCTATTTTGAGAACATAAAAAATGCTACAATTTTTTCGCAAAATATATGATAATTTCTGTAAAAAAAACTTTCTGTAAAAAAACATAAAAAGTCGCAGAAAAATAGAAAAAAGGAGAATTATGGAATTTCAAAATAAAATTAATGATATTTTAGAACGTGAAAAAACCCGCCAAAATGGCTGTATTTCACTGATTGCTTCAGAAAACATAGCCTCAAAAGCCGTACGAGAAGCCTGCGCAAGTGTGTTAACAAACAAATACGCCGAAGGATACCCGGGCGCCAGATACTACGCTGGTTGCGAAATTGCGGACGAAATTGAAACTATGGCAATCGAATTGACCAAAAAGATTTTCGGGTGCTCCTGGGCAAACGTACAGCCCCATTCTGGTTCTCAGGCCAATCAGGCGGTCTATTTCGCACTTTTGACCCCTGGGGACACAATTTTGAGCCTGAATTTAGAAGCTGGCGGACATTTAACCCACGGCGCACCGGTTAGCTCGACAAATAGGCATTACAAAATTGTCAATTATTCTTTGGACGAAAATGGGTTCATAGATATGGATTCTGTCGAAAAATTGGCAAACGAACACAAGCCGAAATTGATCATTACAGGAGCTTCTTCATACCCACGAGCTTGGGATTGGGCGCGTTTTAGCCAAATTTCCAAATCTGTAGGGGCATTTTTGATGGCTGATATCGCCCACGTCGCTGGGCTGATTGCTGGAGGGGTACATTCAAGCCCGATTAACTTCGCTGATGTTATAACTTCCACGACCCATAAAACCCTACGTGGACCGCGCGGAGGGCTTGTTTTTTCCAATAATCTTGAAATTGGCGCAAAAATTGACAAAGCCGTTTTTCCAGCCATACAAGGGGGCCCTCTTATGAACACGATCGCGGCCAAGGCAGTAGCTTTTGCAGAAATTTTGGAAACAAATTTTGCAGAATATTCTAAAAACACCATCTCAAACGCCGCCATTTTGGCCGAAAAATTGAAATCTGCAGGAGGGAAATTGGTCACTGATGGTACTGATAACCACTTGATGATTCTCGATTGCTCTAGCTTCAACATGACAGCAAGTCAAGCTGAAAAGTTACTATTAGCGGCCAATATTTTGACAAGTAAATCTAAACTTTTGACCGATTCTTCATGGAAAAACCCAAACGGAATCAGACTTGGAACTCCATACATAACCACCCTCGGCGTATCCGATATTACGGAATTTGCAGAACTTTTCACGGAAACCTTAACCTCTCAAAACCCGCTAAAATTGCGCGAATTTACAATAGAAACCGCTCAAAAACTTTACCCAAAATTTTTATAAAAATCCCAACTGAAAACTGAAAAAATATCAGAAAATTTCTTACAGAAAAATTTTTACCACTAAAAAAGGACGAAAAAATCTTGGATTAAAATTTCACAACTTAGAAAAATTTGCAAAATTCCTAAAAATTCCATAAAAAATTCGCAAATTTTATAAAATTTCAGCTGAAAATCATACAAAAATCCGCAAAACTTTACATTTTTTTTACAAATATTAAAAAAAATTCAGACAAAAAAATATTTTATCAAAATTCGCCAAAATCTTCTGGTAAAATTTCACTATTTAGAAAATTTAGAAAATTCCAACAAAACCCGCTGAAATGGCTGACTTTTCAAGCCTCAATCCCTCTTAACCGGCGCCAAAATGAAGACCGAATCCGCGTATTTAGCAAAAGCTGACTTGTCAGAATCTTCAATAATAGGCTTGATCAAAACCGGCGCGTGAGGATTGTTAATTTCAAATTCAATTTTCGAATTCAAATTATTCAAAATTTCAAGCAACAAACGACCATTAAAAGAAATTTTGATATCTGGCCCATGATAGTCGCAAACAAGCTCATCCTTACCAGAAGAAAGGGCATTCTGAGCCGAAATTTCGCACTGTACATTTTCAGATAATAACAACGTAACAATCGGCTGATTTAAATTCGCAATAATGAGCATCCGCTCGACCGTTTCCATAAATTCCTTAGAATTGACGCTCAGTTTCGCCACGGAAGAAGTTGGTATAATTTTGTCATATTGCGGAAATTTTCCTGCCACCAAAAGCGTTTTCCAAATCGTACCGACTTTCGCATCGCCAGACTTGGCTATAAATTGAGCCTGGGCGTTTTTCCCAAGAGACAACTTCACCAGACCAGACGCCTCCTCAAGCAATTTCACCAAATCATTAACCGATTTTCGGCCAATTATCCACGTACCACGAATTTGGGTCGAATTTTCGAGCCTTTTCAGAGCCAGCCTAAGCCCATCCGTGGAACAAATGTTAATTTTCTCCTGAATATCAATACAAACTCCGTTCAAAAATGGCCTAGAATCGTCCGAAGAAGCCGACCAACGTACCAATTTACAAGCATTTGCCAAGACCTGAGAGTCAATTTCGATAGTATGTTCATAAGCGTCAATCCAATCGGGATAATTTTGATTGCTATATTTTGAAAAGACAAACTCACCGTGCCCAATCCGAATAATATAGTTTTTTTCCTGCTCTTCCAACTCGAATTCCTGGGCCGTACTCTTGCGCAAAAGTTCATAAAGGTTAAAACAAGGCAAAAAAATGTCAAAATTTTCCATATTTTGGTCCAAAACGTGCTGCAAATTCCGCTCGCCATCCATGGAACTAATTATTAACTTTTGCCCGTCGCTGAAAAATCGTACCGAAGAAAAAATCGGATTTATCGCCCGTTTGTCAATATTATTTTGATGATTCGCCAAAATTGTTAAAATATTTTTTCTGTTAAATTTCATTATAAAAGCATTCCTTCTGGATTTTCCATGTATTTTGCAAACGATTGCAAGAATTTAGCCGCATCTGCGCCATCGACGACCCTATGATCGCAGGAAACTTCGCATTTGACAACTTTTTTCGGTATAAATTTTTCACCATCGAAAAACGCTTCCACAAAACTCGCAGCAACGGCCAAAATAGCCACTTGTGGAGGGTTAACAATAGCCTGAAACGAATCAATCCCAAACATTCCAAGGTTAGAAATACTAAAAGTCCCGCCCGCAGAATGCTCTGGTTTTAGACGCCCTTCCTTAGCCAAATTCGCCAATTCCGTCATTTCCGAGTAAATTTCGAGCAAATTTTTCCGGTCCGCATTCTTAACCACCGGCACCATAATCCCGCCATCGACAGCTATCGCAATCCCAATATTGTAATCATTATGCTGCAAAATTTTGCCATTTTCGAAAGTACGATTCAAAACCTCATTCTCGCGCAAAGCCATCGCCACTGCCTTGATAAAAAACGGAGTCAGAGAAATTTTTGTCCCAAATTTACTCAAAAAACTCGATTTTATATCCTCAACCGCATCCATATAAACTCTTTTTTGCATATAAATGTGCGGAATTTCTTGCTTTGCTTGACTCAGACGCTGTGCAATTATCTTTCGCATACCACTCATCGGTATTTCGCACGAAGACCTATTCTGAGGCGTTTTAACCCCATTTAAACCTATGTTTTGACCAGCACCCATCCCATGTAAATGATTTTCAACATCATCTTTGATAATTCTCCCTCTAGGACCGCTTCCAAAAGTCAAATCAGACAAATCTAGTCCGAAATTCTTAGCAATTTTCTTGGCCAACGGAGAAGCAAAAACGCGCTCGGAATCGCTTTTAGAAATTTCAACAATTTTTTCCTTGACAATTTCAGTCACCACGTTAGGCTGGCTGATCTTAGGCTCAGAAGACGAGTTAGCTTTCAAAAGGTCTTCCCAAGAATCCGGCGCACTTTCACCTTCTGCCAAAATGAACCCGATAACAGCATTTACAGGCGTTTCTAGCCCCTCAATTGGACTCAGATACCCCACGACCCCTTTAACGAGCGCTTCGACCTCCATAACCGCCTTATCCGTCTCAATTTCCGCAATTACAGCGCCTGGTTTAACATTGTCACCAACTTTTACAAGCCATCCACTCAGCACTCCAGATTCCATTGTAGGCGAAAGTTTCGGCATTTTGATTGCTATTGCCATGCCAATATTATAGCATAAAATTTTCATAGCGAAAGTGGCCGCGCTGGCGGGGAATATCAAGTCAGAGTAAAGATTAAAAATTATAAAAATAGGCAAGTTTTTGAAATGAAAAATGACTATTTGACAAGCTCTCGATTGTTTCAAAAAATTTCTACTAAAAATTTCTCAAAAAAAAAGCAAAATTTTATAAAAATACAAAAATTTTATAGATAAGAAAAAAAAATCAACAAAAACGGTTTGGAAAAAAACAAAAATTCAAAAAACTCTTGAAGAAAAACGAAAAATCTATAAAAATTATGGAAAATTCTGAAAACAAATCCATAAAATCCTAAAAATTTCTCAGAAAATCACGATAAAAAATCTATAAAAATTGCACAAAATTATAAAAAATTCTAGTTAAAATTAAAATTCCTGCAAAAAAAATCACAAAAAATTTCTCCGCCAGAAAAAAAATTTTTCATAAAATTTTCCGATCCAAAAATTTCTCCGCCAGAAAAAAAATTTCCCGATCCAAAAACTCGCAAAAGTTAAAAAACTTGCCAATTTTGCGGCAAAAAAATCCATACAAAATCAAACTCGGATCGCAATCGCCACGCTTTCGCCGCTATTAATACAAATTGCAGCAATTCCTATCCCCCCTCCGCGCTCGATCAAAGCTCGTACCAAATTTATAACCACATTTAAACTCGAAACTCCGAACGGATGACCTATTACACACGCCCCGGAATGAACGTTAACCTTTTCCTCAGGTATGGAAAACGCGCGCATAAACGAAAGCGGAGTGATCGCAAAAGCTTCATTAACTTCGAAAAAATTTACGTCCTCGACCCGCAATTTCAACTTGTTCAAAAGCTTAGAAACCGCAAAAATCGGCGCTTGTATGAAGACTGAACTCGGCCCAGCATACTCGGCAAACCCCAAAATCTCCGCATCATCTTCGGACCGGCGAGTTTGATGCAAAAGCCCGCAAGCGGCTCCATTGGCTATTTTTCCAGCCGTTGCCGCTGTAATCGTGCCATTTTCCTCATAGATCGGAGCCAGAGATTTCAAACGAAAAACATTGAATTTTGAAGGGATTTCATCCTCGACAAGACCGTTATAAGGCATTATATCTTTGGCTATTTTGGCGCGATTTCTGAGATATTTATTGTACGAATTCATCACATAAGCTTCCTGCATTTCCCGCGAAAGTTCGTGTTTTTGAGCCAAATTTTCCGCAACTTTTCCTATCAAATTACCATGAATATCGTGTAAAAAATGATGGTGAATTTTGCCAATTTTCCGCTCAGAAACCATAGAATTTTCATCAAAATCAACAACCGAACTATCTGAAACTACAGAATCATTGGCCGCGTTCCGAGCGTCATCTAACTCAAAATCCGAATCCTTGGCATTTTCGACTGCCGCATACAAAAAAGTCCGCACAGAATCGTTAAAATACAAATACTTAAAAGCGTATAAAAGCGCCGCAATTCCAGAACCGCAAGACTTATTAAGCATTACAGTATGTATATGTTCAGGCGCATTGGCTGCATTTAGAATCTGTTTTGGCAAATTGTATTTTTGGCCCTGCATAGCACACCCCAAAGCAAAACCTTGCGGAGAAATATGGGAATCTTCCAAAACCCCACCAACCAAATCCGAACACAATTTTTTGGCCGAAATTTGGCTATATACGCTTCCACACTCTGCAAATGGAACCCTTTTCAAACTAGATATAAACATAACAATAATATGACTTTACTAGACAACTAGTAGAATTAAATTTAAAATTATTTTAACAAATTAACAACTTTTTTCGACTGCATTTTTCATAGTTTATTAAGATTTTCTTAAAAAGATTCGTGATATAATATTAGTGATATTTACTGGTCAAAATATTGGCCGCTAATAGTAATTTTTCAGCTTGACTTGCTGTCATGTTGAAGCTAGAGCAATCGAGAATCATCAAGTGGTTATGAGTTACCATCTGTGACCAATTTCCCTCCTGCAAACTTCAATTTTTCGGCCAAAATGGCGGCGTTTGAGATGGTGTTTTGAGAATATTCTGCAAAATCTGTTTCCAAAATTTCTGCAAAAGCGATGGCCTTGGCCGCGATCGTGTTCATAAGAGGGCCCCCTTGTATGGCTGGAAAAACGGCTTTGTCAATTTTTGCGCCAATTTCAAGATTATTGGAAAAAAATTTTCAGATTTTTTTGATGATTTTCGCTCGATTTTTTGTTTTGACAATTTTCGTTTTTACATTTCGTTTTTACATTTTCCGCTCAATTTCGCCAAAAATTTTTGTCCTGAATTTTTTCACTTTTTTCCATTCATTTTTAACTTTTTCACTTCAATTTTTCATTTTTCAAAAAACAGCTTTTCAAAAATTCAAAAAAACACCAAGAAAACGCATTTGACTAATTGTAAAATTACAATTTTCCACTTCTAAAATCGTCTATTAAAGCCAAAACTTGCTTCAAAGTTTCCTCGATTGTACAAGCCCCAATCTTATGCTCAAACTCCTCGTGGCCAGAAGTATCGCAAAGCGCTTTCAACCTATCATCGCAAGTATGCTCACGGCCAGCTCTGGCATGTACCCGACGGGTCAATTCCTCCACAGAAGGCGGCAAAAGGTAAATTCCAAGTACTTTTTCGGGCCATTTACCCTTAGTCGCCAAAAATCCCTCGGGCGAAATACACATAATTACAGGTTTTTTCGCATCCAAAAGCTTCTGAATTTGCTCATAAGAAGTGCCGTAAAAATTGTTGAACTGTTCCACAAATTCCAAAAAAAAACCAGATTTAATTTTTTGACGAAAATCATGCTTTCCAATAAAAACATAATCCTTAAAATCTTCTTCGCCTTCCCGCTTCTTCCTAGTAGTATGCGAAATAGACCTAAAAAACCCGTAATTTTGCTCTAAAATAGAGGCAATTGTGGTCTTCCCTACCCCGGACACTCCTGTTAAAACTACAATCATCAAAACCTTCTATTCTCAGCCATTTTAGCCATTTTTATCACCTTTATTAGAGTTTTTTTGATCACTTTTTTGCTCGAATACAAATGAATCCGCACTATCCCATTCCTTCGAAAAACGGGCATTATATGTAATCCAGTGCAAATTTGCAACACTATCATGTACAATAGCATTATTTGGGCAAATTTGGGCACAAAGTCCGCAATCTATACACAAATTCGGATCAATAACGACCATTTTTTCGCCAATTTTAAAACATTCACGCACCGGGCAAACCTGTACACAATCGCCGCATCTAAGGCAATTTTGGTTAACAATATGCATATTTTGATTATATTAATTATTGTCAAAATTGACAACCTCAGCCATTTTAGGGGGTTTTTGGAGGGTTTTTGGAGGGTTTTTGGAGGGTTTTTGGAGGGTTTTTGGAGGGTTTTTGGAGGGTTTTTGGAGGGTTTTTGGAGGGAAAAATTTTAACACATTTTAATGTAGAATTTTAACTTTTTTTAATTACAAAATTTTCCCCAATTTCCAAATTCCCAAATTTTCTAAAACTTTTTCCAATTTCCAGGAATTCAAGCAATTTTAAATCACAAATTCCGTAACTTTCGAGCCATTTTCTTACCAAAATTCGACAGCAAATCCGATCAATTTTTCTCAATCCAGAAAAAATACAGTTCAGGAATTTTTCCCCCACCAACAACCCAATCCAACTTGGGACGAACCTAAATTTCCGAAACCAAAACTTTATATTTTTGCCAATTTTTTTCACAAAATTCATCAATTTTACCAAGATTTTTAAAAATTCCACTCAAAAATTCACGATTTTTCTCAACCTCAAAAATTTTTCAACCTGATTTTCCCAAAAAGCTTAACCAACTGAGATTTTGCTTCATCCTTTGTCAAAATTGGCAAATTTTTCAGGTACGTATATTCAAAACCTACAAATTCAACCCCATTTTTTGCGCAAATTTGCTGAATATTTTCCAAAAAACCACGATTTGTCGTTACCAAAATCACCTTCTTAAAATTGTCTCGCAAAATCGAGCTAGAAAAAATTTTATCCGCAAATTCGGAATTAAAATGACAGAAAAAAATCCCGTTTTTATACTCAAAATCCTCGCTATTAGCCGCTATTTTAGCCAAAATTTTAGTATTAAAAAATCTCAAATCATTTTTGGACAATCTAGCAACAATCCTCTCAAAATCTTTTGTAATTTTCGTAGAAATTTTTGTAATTCCGCAAACAGTTACATCCCGAATTTGTAAAAATCTTATCATTTTTTGCCATTCTGGCTCACTTAAACGCATTGGCGAAGCAAATTTCACCGCTCGCCCAATTTTTGGATCATATTTTATCTGCCCAATTTTCTGAAATTTTAACAAATATTTGTGGAAAAATTTCGAATTATTTGCGTTCAAAATCTCGTCCGAAAAAACCAAAATCCCACCATCGAGCTCAATGAAAACCAACGTAAAACTATCCGCTTTTCGAAATTCGATTTCTATTGGAATGACACTACTAGTTTGTATGATTTTCGCGCTCAAACCACAAGAAAAACACAAAAAAACACTCATAAAACTGGCCAAAATAGCCGATCTTAACAACATTTACACACACCCAAACCGACGCTGAACTTGCTCATAATCGGCCACAGCTTCACACAAATCCTGACTCGAAAAATCCGGCCAGAGCTTGTCTAGAAAACAAAGCTCAGTATACGCCATCTGCCAAAGCATATAATTACTCAACCGCTTTTGCCCGCCTGTACGAATGAGCAAATCCGGATCCGGAATTCCGTTAGTATCCAAAAATTTCTGCAAAGTCATCTCATTTGCTCCGGAATTAGAGCGTATAAATTTGCTAAATTTTATACAAGCGCGCAAAATTTCATCCCTAGCTCCGTAACTAATAGCAACTTGAAAATTCAAAACGGAATTTTCGGCAGTCAGATCTTCAACTTCCACAATCGCATTCAAAACTTCGCTCGGAAGCAGCTCCCGATTCCCGATAATTTGGCAACGCACCCCATTTTGCCTGAAAAAAGACAGATTTTCCTTTAACCAATCCAGGCCAATATTCATAATCGCGGCCACGTCCTTGATCGGCCTTTGCCAGTTTTCAGACGAAAAAGCATAGACAGTCAAATATGGAATCTTAAGCCTAATTACGTCCAAAATCACGGACTTTATCACATCAGCCCCAACCCGATAACCTTCATATTTTGGCAATTCTTTTTGCTTTTCCCAACGTCGATTACCATCCATAATTATGGCCAAATGCTTGATATCCGTTCCCATAAAACCTCTGTTTTTCTATTTATACGATATTTTGAACTTTTTTGCTATTAAAATCTTAACCAGTACGAAATTTCGAAAAAAAATCGCCGAAAATTTAAAAAAAATCGAAAATTCCACAAAAATCCTCTGAAAACCTTTAAAAATTCTTAACAAATTTTACTTGACAAAGACTTCAGCCACAACTTCGTCCACGGACTTGATCAGACGAATATCCACCTCTTTTTTGACTTCCTGAGAAATATCTTCCAAATCGTTAAAATTGTCAAACGGGATAAAAATTGTGTTAATTTTCGGAACTCGACGATAAGCGGCCAAAATTTTCTCTTTAATTCCGCCTACTTTGAGCACTTTATAAAGGCTAATTTCACCTGTAATTGCTATATCATTACGCAACTTTCGCCCAGTCAAAGCCGATAACATTGCACAGAAAAAAGCCACCCCAGCAGACGGTCCATCCTTTGGAACTGCCCCCGCTGGCAAATGGACATGTATATTTTTCTGCTTCAAAACGGCCAAATCTACGCCATATTTCTCCGCATTCGAAACCAAAAACTTGAAAGCTACCTGGGCCGATTCCTTCATAACCTCACCAAGCCGGCCTGTACACTCAACCTTGCCATCGCCAGGGACAGTTTTGGCCTCAATATACAAAACCTCGCCTTCCTGACCTTCCCGCTTCTCCACATACGCCAACCCAGTCGCAACCCCAACTTCAGCCTCTTCACCCCGCTGTTCTGGGGTATAAGTAGGCTTTCCAAGGAAATCCCGAATCGTATCTTTTTCCACAATTATGTGCTTAGTTTTTTTCTCTTCCAAACTACACATTGCCTTCCTGACAAGTTGCGCCAAACGTTGCTCGAGCCCTCGAACCCCGGCTTCGTAAGTATAATCGCGGATGATTTCGTCCAGACATTCTTGGCTAGGAATCTCTAATTCTTGGCTAGAAACGCCATATTCTTTGAGCAATTTAGGCAACAAATATTCCCGAGCAATCTTACACTTTTCCTCTTGAGCATATCCAGAAACTTCTATTATTTCCAACCGATCCAAAAGCGCCGGGTTCAAATCCAAGCTGTTGGTTGTACACATAAAAATCACCCCAGAAAGATCAAAGCCTTCCTCGACATAATGGTCCTGAAAAGTCTTGTTTTGTAAAGGATCGAAAATTTCCAGCAAAACATCTTGCGGATTGCCACGAAAATCCGACCCAATAGCCCCAATTTCATCCAAAATTATCACCAAATTCGAAGACTGCGCGTCCTTAATCGCCTGCATAATCTTACCCGGCATCGCCCCAATATACGTCCGCCGATGGCCTCTTAAAACCGCCTCATCCCGAATCCCGCCAAGAGAAATCCGCATAGTTTTCAACCCCATAGCCTTACCAGCGGCATAGGCCAAAGAAGTCTTTCCCGTGCCCGGAGAACCATAGAAACACAACACAGGCGCCCTCCCTATAGACTTGACCCTTTTACGCTGTACAATGAGCTCGTAAATGCGTTCCTTGGCCTTTTTCATACCATAGTGGGAATCATTAAGTTCCTGTTTTATCTCTTCGATATCAGTCTTTAGCTTAGTATGAGTTCCCCAGGGCAAATTGACAAGAAAATCGAGGTAATTTCGGACAATCGAAGCTTCAGCGGCCATCGGGTTCATAACTTTCAACTTACGCAGCTCCGATTTCGCCTTTGTCCGAGCCGATTCCGTGAATTTTGTACGCTCGATTTTTGCCTCTAATTGAGCAATTTCTTCTTTAAAATCGTCCGCCTCGCCGAGCTCTTTTTGTATGGCTTTCATCTGCTCATTCAGGTAATATTCCTTCTGATTTTTCTCAATTTGCGATTTTATACGAGTACGAATCCGCCGTTCAGCCTGCAAAATATCCATCTGAGCCTCAATAATGACAATCAGCTTTTCTATACAACTATTGGCATCTATAGACTCCAAAATCTTCTGCTTATCCTCGGGCGAAATTTCCATATGAGTTGCAATTATATAGACAAGCCGAAAAGAATCTTGAATCGTTTCCAAATATGTAGCCAATTCCGCGGAAAATTTCTTCTGAGCTTTCATATATTGGTCAAAAGCCGAACGTAGACTTTTCCGAAGCGCGATTTCTTCCTGCGGATTTTCGCCATTTTGCCCACTTTCCAAATCCAATTCCGTCACCTTAGCTTCAAAATGATCTTCAAAATCAAAAAACTCGTCCAATTTAGCCACTTTTTCACCCTCGACCAAAACTTTAACCGTCTTGTCCGAAAGTACTATCGACTGCTTAATCTTGGCAATAATCCCAACATCGTACAAATCCGCACGGACTGGATCTTCAACAGTGGCATCTTTTTGGGCAATCAAAAAGATATATTCCCCAGCTTCCGTGGCAAAATTTATCGAATTTATAGATTTTTCCCGACCAACAAACAACGGCAAAGTCATACCCGGAAACGCTATTACATCTCTGAGCGGCAATAATGGTAAATTCAAAGTTTTAGACAAATCTATCTCCTAATTCCATTAAATAACAAACCAATGTCAAAAATCAAGCCAAAATTGAGGGGAATTTTTCCAAGAATGGTGGGCATAACATGGATCGAACATGTGACCCCTGCGATGTCGACGCAGTGCTCTACCGCTGAGCTATATGCCCTCTACTCGATTATAAAGTATTACAAAAAAAATTGAAATAGAATTTTTCGAAAATCTAAATCACATTCAAAGCCGCCGCCAAATATTGCCATTTTTCGGACATTATCATCAATTTGGCATATTTACTGGTTGAAACCATTTTCGCGCAATTATACAAAGATTTAACCAATTCTTGACTAACAACTTCACAACTATCTTCGCCCTCTTCCCCCTCAAAACTCGCGCATTTTATGGTTCTTGGCAAATTTTCGACTTCTGGAAAACGTAAGATTTTTTGCGCCACGATATGAAAATTGTCAATTTTTTCTATACCTTTCAAAAAATTCCAATTCTTTATTTCTGCAACAAAAAGTGTTAACAAATTCAAAATTATACCCGATTTTTGTCCATAACTGGCATTATCTTCAAAATTTTTAAACATTTCATCAATTATAAAACAAAAATTACTATCATTTATTTCCGCTTTCGGGGCAAAAATAGAAAAATTGGCAATACTTTTTTTAGTAAGATCATTTTGAGAATTAGAAACTAAAGACAAAGAAAATTTTTCGGCATTTTCAATAAAAATCATAATATTTTTCGCAAAAAATTCGGCCTCAAATTCAATTATTTTAGGAGCAAAAATTATTAACGAATTCAATGGTTCCGCTTTAGAAAAGTGTAAATTTCCCTCTAATTGCGGTAGGATTAAGGTGATCTGAGTTATCCCGTTATTCCCTGGCAAAAATTCATTAAAAAAGTTATTAAAATCAAACAATTTCAATTTTGGAAAGTCAAAAAACATTTGATATTTTTTACCATTATCTTTTGAACAAACTAACTCATATTTTTTACCACAAAAAAAATGATCAGAAATTTCCTCCAATTTTGGACAATTCAAAACAATTTCTTTGCAAAATTTTTTTACACTACTTTTTCCATCTTTTACACTTTTTATACTTTTCAAATTCGGACAATTTAAAGTCAATTTTTCCAAACCTTTAAACCCACTTAAAGCCGAAAAAGCTCTGTAATTAATAAAATGTAATTTCGGCATTGTAACGAACAACTGCTCAACTTTAAAAGAATTATAAGTTCTAAGATATAAATGAAAATCTAAAAAAAGGGTCGGAACATGCGCAGAAACCGGATCTCTTATCTCTAACATTACTAGCGAAGTTCCTGACAAATCAATTCTGTTAAAATTTTTCACAGAAATTATTAAAGATAGTATATTTGGAGGCAAAGAAAAAAATTCTGGCAATAAATTTTCAGAAGTCGCGTCTAAAATTCCGTATTTTTCATCTTCCAAAATTTTATATAAATCACGATAAGAATATTCTTCTTCCAATACAAACTTTTCCAGAGTCGGAGGAGCATAACTTTTAAAAATCACGGCAAAAAACAATGTAAAAAAATATAAAAATTTCACGATTTTATCCTAAAATACCCAATACTATTTGTCAATCCAATGTTCGTCTCCCCAAAAACACCCCTCAATTTTGCAAATTTTTTTCCGCAATTTTTTCTTCCTGAGCAATCGAATTTGGTAACTTTTTGAGCAGCAAAATTGCCGGAATTGTACCAATAAAACTTAGACCAAAAAAGGAAGTCCAACCAACGGAATCGATTATAAAACCAGAAAGACTTCCAACGATTGAGCTTGTCAATTTGTCAAGTCCGAGAAGCAACGCCAACTGAGTAGTAATAAAATATTTGCTACAAAAAATCATTTGGTAAGTGAAAAAAACCGTACTTTCAAAACCGCGGACCATTTTTTCAATGCTCATAATGCTATAAAAAAGGGCGTAAGATTTCGGAACCATAGACTGAACCAAAAACAAACAGGCCGAAAAAGTATGTATAATCAAGCCAAAAACCAGGGTTTTTTTATAGCCGAATTTCTTGACAAACAGACTTCCTGCAAACCCGCCAAGAATTGTCACAAAAATATCCAAAGTTTTTCCAAAAAAAATTTGCAATTTCGAAAATTGAAGATCTATAAAAAAATACGTCCCCGTAGCGGTCAAAATCCGATCCTGCAACCGATAAAGCGCAATAAAAGCAATTAGAGAAAAAATAATTGTACGATTTCGGACGATAAGTTCCTTATATTGATCCAAAAAACGCTCCTTAAAAGTCCCCAATTCTTTGCTATGAAAATTCGAATCTGGGATTAAAAAATTCAAAAACCAAAGCGAAAAAAGGATCAAAATCACCACAGAAAAAACCGTATTCCAGCGCACAAAATCCGTCCATAAATATAGCAAAGTCCCGCTAAACCAGATCCCGAGATTATACCCACTGGCAATCTTCCCCTCGCTAGCT
>Ga0074198_1000573_pt1 | contig 35249 bp, 29 predicted proteins | sample EPASupsiteSAE323_FD_64527 | JGI IMG/M metagenome (GOLD analysis project Ga0074198, IMG submission 64527) | Bioremediated contaminated groundwater from EPA Superfund site, New Mexico - Sample SAE3-23 | ecosystem: Environmental > Aquatic > Deep subsurface > Groundwater > Contaminated ... | reverse complement strand
CCGTTCGTGGTTTGGACGCCCTCGCTCAACAAAGTCTGAATGCCTGACAACGTGCCGCTCTTGGCCCAGAACTCGTAGGTGACCGCATTCGTGGAAGCGGGAATCGCAAAGCTGCTCGTGACAGCATAATCGTTGACTCCGTCGAACTGCAGACCCGTGCCGCTCTTTCCGGTAGTCCACTCGGCGAACTTGGCGCGTCCTGCGTTGTAATGATCCAAGACTTCGGCTGAAGTCAACGTGCGGTTGAAAATTGCAACTTCGTCGATTGTACCGTTGAAAAACTGTGACTCGCCAGCGGAACCGAGGAAAAATGCCGGGTCAAAGGAGTTCAGGTCAGTGTACGCCGCACCCCCGTTGTTCTGACCGTTACGATAGAACGTTACCGTGCCATTATTCAACGTAAACGCATACTGTACCCACAAACCGGCCTGTTCGGCAGTATACACATTGGAGGTTAAGCCAACAGTCCACCCATAGAAATTAGACGAGGTATTCGTCTGTAAATATATCCTGTTACCAGAGTAGTAGTGCCGAAACACTTTGGCATAAATTGCTTGATATTCGCCAGGTTTGAACCAGACTACGACAGTCATCGAGATATTATTCAACATTGTCGTTGGAAACCTTGCATAATCATCAACGCCGTCAAAGTCCAACCCCGTACCGGACTTTCCAGCAACCCACGTCGCACCAGTGATGTTTCCAGTGTAATTGTAAAGCCCGCTGTCGTAGGCATACGCACCAGCGTTCTCGTCAAAGTGATATATCGCTTTCGTGTTCCCATAAATCGTCCCGTTGTTTGCAAACCTACTCTCGTCATAAACGCGATAGCCATCGGCCTCGTCCATGTGCAGCAGGAGCTGCGTGTTTCCGTAAACCGTGCCGTTGTTCCCGTATTGAGAGACGTCCACTATTTTCCCTGCGGTGTCGCCGACTGCGGAGACGTCGTCGAAGTTCATCGCAAGGACAAGGGACTCGTCGTAGATGCGAGTAGTGGACTCGTTCCAAGTCAGGTTCAGGCCAGATAGTGCCATGCCCTGTATCGTCGCGTTGATTGTGACGTTGGAGCCTGTTGAAAACCACGAGTCGTTGGCAGGCGATGGTGGGGACAGGATAATCCCAGTTACTTTCTGCGAGCAGTACCCTGCCAGGGGCCGGTCACCGGCCTGCAGCAGGCCGGTAAGGTCGAGGTTGGAATAGGTAAACTGCACATCGTCCAGAGAAAACGACCTGCTGAGGCACTCTGAAGAGCCGCGGGCGGCAACGGTGACGGACTGGCCTATGTCAACTGGGATGGAACAGGAGTCCAGGCCGTTCGGGCAGCGTGATGCGCCGAACACGTCGCCGGAATACTCGTAGAACAGCATTCGCGTCCCTTCGGCAGTTATGCCATCGAGCCACAACGGCTCGTCTGCGGCGTTCTGCAAGGTAAGCACAATTGCGGGCCCGACGGCCTTCGCCGAGGTTATGATGAAGGGGTAGGTTGAGCGCCAGTAGGCGGCGCTTTCCTGCACCTGCGCCGAGGAAGTGTCAGAACTCAGCGCAAGGATGCTTACCGTGATTGCGGAGACCAGAAGGACCGCGCCGAGTATCACCAGGTACTCTGTTGAAGCCTGGCCGCGTAAAGACATAGACAGAATCAGGCCGGGATTGGTTAAAAAAGTTGGTCGAGGTAAAGAATTATCGGCAGTTGCATATGCAAATGCAAGAAGGCCGAAAAAAGACAAAAAAGTAAAGGAAGGTCAGAGCAAAAATGGACAAAAAAGCAAGGCCGTCTTGGGATGAATATTTCATGCAGATTGCGCGGGACGCTTCAACCCGCTCCACCTGCGAGTCGCGCCACGTCGGCGCGGTCATTGTTGTTGAAAAGAGGATGGTCGCAACCGGGTACAACGGCTCTCCGCACGGGATGCCGCACTGCACCGACGTCGGCTGCAAGCTGGTCACGGTCACCGAAAACGGCGAGAGCAACGAAAAGTGCGACCGCGTGCTGCACGCCGAGCAGAACGCCATCATCCAGTGCGCAATGCACGGAGTGCCCTGCAAGGGTTCCACTATTTACACTACTGCAAGGCCGTGCAGGATGTGCGCCAAGATGATTGCAAACGCAGGCATCAAGCGCGTAGTCTACTGCGACGAACCTTCGGACAAGGAGCCGTTCGAGATATTGAAGGCAGCCGGAGTGGAAACCCAGCGGCTTGCGGTTGCCGCAAGAAAAAAATAAGAAGAAAAGAAAGGGAAAATAAGGAAACAACAAACGATGGGAATAAAGACAACAGAAAAAGGATGCGAAAATGAAAACAAAACAGCCATTCACAGTCGTGATGCCGGCGTACAACGAGGAGGAGGGCATCGCAAAGGTAATCGACGAAATCAAGGGCTATGCGGACAAGCTCATAGTTGTTGACGACGGCAGCAGGGACAGGACTAGGGAGCTTGCGGAAGAGTGCGCAAGAAAGCACGCAGGAGTGACGGTCATAAGCCACCAGAAGAACAAAGGAAAGGTCGCCGCGATACTCACGGGAATCAAGCACGCAAAGACCGAAGTAGTTGTGCTGATTGATGCGGACCACACGTACCCGGCAAAGGACATCCCGATTCTTGTGAAGCGGATTGAGGAAGGCTCTGACCTGGTGCTTGGCAACAGGTTCTCGGGGGGACTGAAGAACATCCCCGCATTCAACCGCATCGGCAACGGAGTGTTCTCATTCCTGATCTCATTTGCAAGCGGCCGCGAGGTTGCTGACGGCCAGACTGGCTTCCGAGCGTTCAGAAAGGGAATGCTTGACGACCTGGACATACGCTCAAACGGCCTGGAATTTGAGACCGAGATGACTATCAAGGCCGCAATCAACGGCTATAAAGTCGAGGAAGTGCCCATCGAATACCGCGAGAGGATAGGAAAGTCCAAGCTCAACCCAATCAAGGACGGCTACCGGATGCTTGCTGCAATCCTTCGCTCCGGTTACTCGCAGATGTCGATAATCTCCAAGGGCTTCGCGCTGCCGGGACTGTTCATAGCGATTGTCGGCGTGCTTTTCATGATAGTGTCAGTGTGGGATTACGTTTCCACGGGCAAGCTGTCGCACGAGTACTACCCGCTGCTTGCGGTGTTCTTCGCACTTGCCGGCACCCAGCTCATCACGCTTGCGGTGTTCTCCGACGTGCAGCAGAAGAAGCTCTCAAGGATTGAGCAAGACGTTGCTTTGCTGAAGAAAAAATAAAATAATTAAAGCGGTTTTTCCCGCTTGCCAGTCCAGGACTATTTCTTCTTGAACACGAACACTACCGGCTGGTCGGCTTTGCTCCCGTCGTCAGAAGTCACGGACATCGAATAGTACTTCACTACCTCGTACTTGTCGGTGTCTGCGAACAGGTGGTAGTAGGTGTTGTCAGGCAGAGTGGTGCCGTTGCGAAGCGCCTCAAAAACAGTAGACAGGGGCCCGGACGCTTCCAGCAGAGACGTAAGGTACACCGAAGAGTTCAGCTTCGAGGCGTGGTTTAGGAAGGAAGTGTAATTCGGGTCAAGGACCATCGTGGGCCGGGTTGAATACGCTCCGACCTGCGGATAACCGCTTGCGAGCACCCACTCGCCGGGCGCGGTGATGTTCTTGATGTAGTAGGACGCATCCTGGACCTGCGAGAAGGAATCCTTCTTGTTCTCGAAAAGCAACCAGCACTGGTCAAGGTTTCCGTAGCTTGCGCTAAAAAGGCAGAGCAGCAGGAGAGCGGACACGCCGGACCAGAAGCCGAGCTTTGCCTTGCCGGAAAGGGCGTCTGCGATTGCGGTTGCGGCGTCGCCAACGACCCTGCCTGCAAGCGCGAATGCAGCTGGCAGCAAGAAGAGTATGAAGCGGTCCTCCTTGTAGTTGAAGAAGAATGTCATTACAAGCAGGGGGAGCAAAAGCACGAGCGCGAGGATGACTGCGTCGTCGTCTTTCTTTATGAAAGCGTAAGCGATTCCCAGAAGCACCAGTATTGCGCCAAGGGTGTTGTTGAATATCCAGTTCGCCTCGGTAAAGAACAGGAACTGATCCACCTGGCCGTAGCCCTGGGTGCCGGTAAAGTACTCGCCTGCCAGGCCGAATGCGGAACCAGACTTTGCGAACTGGTAGGAAAAGAACGAGGCTGCAAGCACGGCCACCAGCAGGACGCACAGGCCCGTGACCTTGGGCGAGGACTTCATCGTCTCGAATATCTGACTGCGGTAAATATACGCTCCGACCGCAAGACCGAGCACTATGGAGAAGAACACGTACTTGGTGAACCCGCCGAGCATGATTGAAAGGACGAACACCGCCATCCACTTCGGGCTCTTGTCCTGCACGGTACGGAAGAACGCATAGAGCCCCAGCGCGGCAAAGAACACCTGCGGAGCGTCGGTAAGCACCCTGCTGGAGTAGAACCACAAAAGGTGGGAAAACACGAGCAGAAGCACCGCGGCTATTGCAGACAGGTCGCCAAAGAGCCTGCGGGCAAGGAGGTACGTCGCAAGCACCGCCAGCGCGCAAAGGAGCGCCACTGCAAGGTGGCCGGAGTAGAGGTAGTCGCCTGCGATGAAGTACATCGCCGCGGTAAAGTAGGGGATTGCGAACGAGCGCCCGGACTGCGAGAGGATGCCGAACGGGTCGTCGGGCTGGACCGCGAACTCGCCGCGCTCAACAATCGACTGCGCAAGGAGGACGTAATCACCCTCGTCGGTCCACAGGGTGGTCTGCGTGCCATACGCCATCGCGAAGTAGAATATCCATACCGCAGCTGCGACCGCAAGGAGCGCGCCGCCGGTTTTGACGTAAGAGTCCATAAGCATGATTGCCCCCCGATAGAATAACAAGATTCGCGTCTTATACCAATTTATATTTATTCCAATGCAGAATTACTTTCTCATTCTGCGGGCCCGTAGTCGAGTGGTTAAGACGTCGCTCTTACACAGCGAAAATCGGGAGTTCGATCCTCCCCGGGCCCACTTTTTATTTCGCTTTCCTTTCAGGCTACTTCTTCTTTTTCTTGCCCGCATTCTTCCCTGTAGCCCTTGCCACGAACAAAAGCGCCAACGCCACAAACGGGGCAAGGAGCGGGTTGAAGTCGGGCGCGCTGCGCACCGTGCCCTTGCGGTAATAGTAGTACTGCGTAATCGAGTCGTCTATGCAGCCCGTAAGGTTTGCGCGGACCCTGAACGTGTGCGTGCCCTCGCGATAGTCGGCAAAGGAAACCGACTGGTTGCCAAGCGAATAGGATGGGATGCTCATGTTGGTGCCGTTGTCCATGATTAGAAGCGCCTGGGCGTTTACCGGAAGGCTCGAGGAGGCGTTGGTGACGCTGACGGTCACGAAGACGTTGTCGTAGCCTTCGGGGGTTACGGGGACGACGTAGCCGTCGGAAGGCGACACCACGCGTATCTTGAGCACGCAGCTCGGGATTGCGGCAAGCACTGACGTGCAAAGGAGCGCAAACAGCAGGAAAGAAATGGACAGCCTCATTGGAACGACCGTTTCGGCAGGACGTGGTGCCGCTGGTTGTATTAAACTTGGCCGCAATAAAAACCTGTGCAGGTGCGAACGTTTACTTATGGTCCTTATTGCAGTTTGTGGGAAACCCAACGTGGGAAAGAGCACGTTAATGGCAGCAGCCACCGGCACCGCGCCGCAGATTGCCAACTACCCGTTCACCACCATAGACCCGAACAAGGGCGTGTGCTTTGCGAACGCGGCCTGCCCGCACGTGAGGCTTTCGATAACCTGCAACCCCAACAATGCGCGGTGCGAGAACGGCACGCGCAGGGTCCCGGTGAACCTGGTTGACGTTGCCGGAATAGTCCCCGGTGCACACGAAGGCAAGGGGATGGGAAACCGCTTCCTATCCGACGTAGCTGCTGCGGACGCACTCCTGATAGTGGCTGACGCTTCTGGCGGAACGGACGACTCCGGAAACGCCGTCACGCCTGGCACGCACGATGCGGCTGCTGATGTGAAGCTTTTCCTTGACGAGCTTGACGACTGGTTCTTTGAAGTGGTTGGCAGGAACGCGAAAAAATTCAAGGGCACGCACACCATCCTCGAGGACTTCTTCCAGGCGCTTGCGGGAATCGGGATTCCCTATGCCGAGGCCAAGGATGCGTATGCAAAACTTGCGCTGGGACCGGAACCGTCCAAGCTTTCGGACAAGGAAATCCGCAGGCTGTCGGACATGCTGCGCGAAAGGACCAAGCCGTTCCTCATCATCGCAAACAAGTGCGACTCCCAGCACGCGCAAAAGAACATCGACTCGCTGATTGCAAACTTCCCGAACGTTGAAATCATCCCGGTATTTGCGGACTACGAGCTTGCACTGCAGCGCGCAAAGGCGTCCGGAATCGTCGAGTACGACGGAAGCAAAATCACGCTCACGCAAAAGGGCGCCGCCAACGAACGGGCAGTAGAGGCCATAAAGAAAATCCAGGAGTCGGTTGCCCGCTTTGGCTCAACCGGCACGCAGCGCGCAATCGACCTTGCGGTGTTCTCGCTTGCAAACCAGGTAGTTGTCTTTCCCGTTGAGGACGAGACGCACTACTCAAACCACTTTGGAAAAGTCCTGCCTGACGCCATACTCCTAAAGCAGGGAAGCACCCCGGTCGAACTTGCCGGCGCAATCCACGCAGACCTTGCCAAGCACTTTTTGTATGCGGTTGACTGCGAAAAGAAGACTCGCATAGGAAAGGACCACAAGCTGGCAACCGGCGAAGTCATCAAAGTGGTCTCGACAAAATAGCCGGGCGTACCGCCTGCACGTCCTGTGGCCCAATCAGGACACAAACTATTTCTTTACCGAGCACGAACTCTGGGCATTGCAAACCGGGAAGAAACCTTCAATCGGCGGGTTGCCTGCGCACATTGCACGCAGCTTGAGGCACGTGCCGCTTTTCGGGCACAGCGCAAACGAACTGACCGCGTACTCGTAGGAGCATCCGGAGCCGCAAGAAGTGCACGAAGTCTGCATCACCGGCGGGCACGAGCAGCCGCAAGTCTCTATGCAGGGGTTGGTCACGTACGAGTAGGTAAAGCAGCGCTTTTCCGGGTTCAGTAGCGCGTAAGGGTCAAAGCCGTTTGCACGCACTCCGCCATTGAAGTCCGAAGCCTCGCAGCTTGCGGCATCGCAGCCGTGGCCGAAGCAGCTCTTGCAGTCGGTATTGGAGCCGCAATCCGAGGCACGGGTTACGCGTGAGGTTGCGGATAGCGCATAATACCATTCGCCGGACTGTGCCAGCACGCACGCGTCGTTGGAGCCTGCGACCAGGCACTTCCCGTTCCTAGACACTTTCGAGGCGCAGCAGGCCTGCGCGTTCTCTTCAAGTATTTTTGTTGCAGGATTGCAATAGTACGGGCCCGCGCAAGCACCCACGTTCTGGCAGGGGCCGGCCTTGAGTGTGCGGATTGCACCGTAGACGGACGCGTCCGCCGAATAGAAGTCGCCCTTGTTGCCGCGCACGTAAAGCGACGAGCCGGGCGAGCTGCACGCAGAAGTTGTGGGGCAGAAATAGGCGTGGTTGTCCTTCTGTCCGGGATACGCAAGAAGGTACTTCTGGTAGGGCTTGGAAGTGCCGCTGACCTCGCCTTCCAAGTCGGAGTACTCGAGCTGGGCGGTTGCGTCGCGGGGGTACTTGTAGAGCGTCTTCTTCGCATCGTACTCAAACCACAGCAGCCTCTGGGCGGAACCTTCGCGCGCGAACACGAACAGGTCGGAGAGCCTGCCGCCGGAACCGTCAGGGTTGAACTGGCCGCTGCCTATGTTGAGTATGTCGAACAGGTCCACGTCCTTTCCCGCATTGGTGATGCCCTCCTTCTGGAGCGTGTAGTTGAGGCTTGCGAGGTTGTAAAGCGCGAGATTGACCCGCTTGGACGAATCAAAGTGGGTTGCGCTTGAGTTCGGCTGGATGCTCAGCCTGCTGGGCACGACTTTGAAGGCGCGGGAACGCAACAAAGACGACACGTACACGGGCGAGACCCACTGCTCGGACAATAGGGCGGACGAGTTGGTGGAGACGCTTGCAAACTTCATTCCCGGATTTATGAGGTTCTGCGACAACGATGAGAGGCTCGGGCCGAGCGCGAACCTGTAGCTTGCATTCGAAAGGAGCACGTTGCTTGACAGCAGGAACGAAAGCGACTCCCCGAAGGGCTTGTTGGTAAACAGCGCGTCATAGCTGTCGCTGTTGGCCGGGTCCAGCGGGACAAGAGCGTCGCGGGTGTTCTCGACCAGCCCTGCTGTTGCCGCATATTTCCCAAGCTCGGACACCGCGGGGATTATGCCAAGGGAGTGGTTTGCGTAGTTGGCCCCGAAAATCACAAGCGACGTTGGCGATGCGTTGAAGTAAATCGTGCCGTCGCCTGCAGGCCAATACCCTGCGTCATTTCCCCAGCGCGTTCCGTCAAAGACGGACCGGTCCAGGTCGGGAAAGGATACCAAAAGGTCAAGCTTCGAGTCTGCCGGAACCCAGACGTACGAGCGCACCTTCGTTCCGTTGACAAAGTATATTCCAAAGAACGGGTTGGATTCGAACGCAACCTGCCGCTGTGCGCCGTCATAATTTGAAAGCCGCAGCACGAACCCGGAAACGGGAAGTATCGCGGAGATGTTCAGGGCAAAGGACGAAATCGGGGAGTTGTTGTAGTAGTACACCTTGCCTTGCGAAGTGTCTGTAGTGCCTAACGCGGGTATCCGGTATTCCACAAGCACGCTGGATGGCGGCGCGTAGCAGACCTTGTCCTGCTTGTCGCACAAAAGGCCTGAGCCGCACTCCGCGTCGGTGCGGCAGCCGAGGCCGCAGCGGTTCTCGCGGCACACTAAGCCGTCGCCGCACTCCGAATCGACCGTGCAACCAAGCCTGCACTGGCCGTCCACGCAGGTGGAGCCGAGGCCGCATACCTGCAGGGTGTTTTCGGGGGTGCACGCGACGCACTTGTGCTGCGAAGTGCAGTAGGGAGCCTCCGCGGGGCATCCGCTGGGGTCGCGGTTTGCGTCACAGCCGCAGATGCCCGTTGCCTGCGGCGGCGCGATTATGCAGTACGGGAGCTCGTCGGGGCAATATTTGGACGAGTTGCACCCGCGGCAGACCAGGTCGTCCCCGCAAACCGGCGTCTCGGCCGGACAGCCGTTGTGGCCTACCGGGAGGTCCTTGTTGCACTGTCCTGCTGCGCACTTTCCGCCTGCGCAGTTTGCGTTGCAGCACGAGGAGTTGACGGTGCAGCTTTCGCCGGTTGCCGTGCATATGGGGGCCGGCGTTGGCGTTGGGGTCGGAGTCGAAGCCACTAGAAGGCCCAGGTTTGCATTGTAGTAGACGCGCGAAAGAAGCGGCACAGTAAACGAGGCGCTTGCCGCTCGGTAGCCTGCGGAGGTGACGTTCACAACAGCAGCCATGTCCGCATAGACTTCAAGAGTGCAGGATGAGCCGTTGACTGCCTGCAGGACGCAGGTGGACAGGCTCACGCCGGAAGCTGTTGCAGCAGCGATTGCCGGAAGGGCAAGCTTGGTCAGGTTGTCGGATGCACTCACAACCACGAACGCAGGGCCGGGCTCCAGGTACACCAATACGTTGGACGTGCTTGCCTTTGCAGTGGTAAACGTATCGCTTCTTCCCTTGCGTGGCGGCTTCTCCGCAAAGAGCCGCAAGGGAGACCCCGGCTTGACGCTTGGAATGAATGCGACCCCGTCCGCACCCGTGACTGCCGCGGGGTAGCCTAGGAACGCGCCGTCTGCGGTTGTCACGTAGACTGCGGCCTGGTATACGGTGGTTTGCCGGTTGAATTCGTACACTGTTGCGCGTATCGAGCTGTTGTCAGGCACGATTACCTGCGAAAGCGCCAGGGTGGAGTGCGAGCCCAACGAGAGGTTCCGCACAACCTCCGGGTAATAGCCTGCGGCGTAAGCGGTCGCATAATACTTCTTTGAATGCTCCAGGCCGTCGAAATAGGTTTCCCCGGAAACGGCGCGCTTGCGGGCGATGAAATAGTTTGTGCCCTCCTCGTAAAGCGAGGCGTTTGCGTCAAGCCTTGTCCCGGCCTCGCTTTCCACGGTTATGTAAATCCTGCTCGCGTTGTCCGTCTCCTTGAGCACGACGTCGACTTGGTTTTCCTCCAAGTCGGCTGAAAGCTGGCTGGACGAGTATTCGGAATACTTTGCGGCATCGGAGCCGGTTGCGACGACCCCGCAGACATAACGCGTGCCTTGCGGTATTTCAAGCGTCGCCTTGCCAGCAGTGGTGTCGGCATAGGTAAGAAGCCCGCCCGACGGGGTTGAGAGCGTCACCCTGCCTTCAACGGTGTAGCCTGACAGGTTCATCACGCGCACTACCACTGTCGCCGCATTCGCAAACTGCAGGCTTCCGCGGTAGAGCGTCACCGTGACTGACGGCGCATCGGCTGCGCTTATGCGCTTGTCCGATACGGGGACGAAACCGTCCTTTGAAACGCCAAGGTAAACCGAATCGCCAGTTGCAAGCAGCAGCCTTGCGATGCCGCTTGAGTTCGTGGAATAGGGGCCAGGGCCAACTGAAGAGCCGTTGGAAAGCGCCGCGCTTATTTGCGCGCCCTCAATCGGTTCTGAATCCGAATTGACGACATGCACGTTCACTCCCACGCGCTTGCCGGAAACTGCGCCGACGGACGAAAGGTAAACGGTCTGCGAAGTGCTGCCGACCGCAAACGGAGCGAGCGGGTTCGAATACTCTTCATAGCCCTGTGAGATTATCTTGACCCAGATGGGTTTTCCCAGGGGAATTTTCTCAAATGACGCCACGCCGAGTGCGTCTGAACTCACGGAGCCGAGGAGGTTTTCGTTCGCATCAAAGTCAAGGAAAAGCTGCACGTTTGCCTGGCCGACCGGGTCGCCTGATTCCGAAAGCAGGTTCACGCTGACTGCCGCAGTCTGGGGCGTAAGGAGAAAAAGAAGCAATGCGGCGATGACTGCAAGAAACGCCAGCAGCGCAAACGGGAAGCTCGGAAGCCCGCGGTTCTCTATCGGGTCGACAAACCACGGGTAGACGGGAACGCCGGCAGAGGCAAGGCCGTCGATTACAGGATAATAGAACGTGTCCTCTGTCCAATAGTAGGCGGACTTGAGGCCTGCGATGACGCCGCTTTCCTTGGCCTCGTTCTGTTCGGACGCTTCGTCTGCCATAATAATCTAATCCAGGTTGCGCACGCAGCGGAATCCCAGGTATGCCCGCTGTGCCTCTTGTGAAAGGTTCATATTCAAAGCGTAGATGCCGTCGCCTGCAAGCACGGTTGTGTTGGAAATAGTTGCGTTGTATCCTCCGCGCACAAGCGGGTTGTAGTCCTTGGTGCAGCCCACGTAAGTACCGGTGTTGTTTGCAACGCCCAGGCTCGTGCTGTTTGGCCCTGCAAGACCGCGCTCGAAGCTCGTGATGTTCGTGTCAAGCCAGTCAAGCGGCTGTGCGTTTGGACCGTAGTAGCAGCCGTCGCAGCCGGAGCCGTTGTTTGAAAGGCACGACGCGGAAATCCATTCCCAGGCGTTGCCCGCCCAGTCCCAGATGACCTCGCCGTTTGAAAGCACGTGCGTGCGAATCCGCCAAGACTCGTTTTCCCACGAGCCGCCGGTCTGGACGTAGCCGGTTGTGCGAAGCTGGCAGGTTGCGGATGGTGCGTTCTGCGCATCCGAAAGCGGAAGGGAAAGGTTGCACGAGGAGACTACCGGGCTTGCACCGGCTGCAAGGCTTCCTTCGCCGGAAGCTGCGCTGCCGTTGGCAAAAAGGGCGACGTTCTGCGTGGACGCGAGGTTGTTTATCGCTGTGCGCTCGATGTTTCTTGAAATCGCAAGCGCCTCGCGCTGTGTGACCAGGTGGTATTCGGGACCGCGGTCCTCGCAGCTTGCACGCGCGTCAATCCGGTTGACATTGGTCCAGGGCGACCCTTCCGCCTTTGAGAAAGGCCTTGCGTCCAGAAGCTTTGCTTCATAGGCCATCACCGCAAACTCCGGGGTGCCGAGTATTGAATCAGCAGGCGCCACTATCCACGACTCGTTGATGGGAGTGACTATCGGCTTGGGAGCGACGTTGGGGCACTGGTGGCATACCGCGTTGCTGCCGCAGCCTGCAACGGTATCGCACGTGTTGCCTGAAAACAGGCTGATGTCGGCGCTGCCATGGAGGCCGCAACGGTAGGAGAACTCGCAGGACACCTTCCCGACGCTGTCACCGGACGAGCCGCATATCTGGTTGCTGGAAATCAGAGTCGAGCTGTCCTCGGTGTATACGCCGCAGGAAAGCGTGTTGCCGGACACTACGTTCACGGTATTGAACCCCTGGCAGATGTCGCCCGAGGGAATGACCGCGATGTCAGGCGCGGTGTTTCCGACTGCGGACGTGCCGTACGACTGGAACGCGATGTATATGCCCGAAGTGCCCGCGTTTGCGGTCACCTTGTTGTTGCTAATCATGGTGCCCTTGGTCATGTACGTATAGATGTTGGCCCAGCTTGCGCCGGACACCGTGTTGCCAGAGATGACGTGGTTATCGCCCCCTCCGGCCAGGTAATAGGCCATCCCGACCCCGATGCCAAAAAAGAAATTGTCGATTACGCAGTTCTTGACGGTCACCCCGTTGCCGCCTTGAATGTGCACGCCCCAAGTGGGAAACCCCCCCTTGCCGGTTATTGCGTGGCCCTTGCAGTCCAATGTGGCGCCGGATGCGGATATCGTAACCCCGTTCTGGCCGTGGGCAGTGCAGTCGACGTTGCTGTCAAGCCAGTAATCGCCGGGCGAGGAAATGACTGTGCCGCACGACGCGATTGCGCCTGCCTGCGCAAAGGGCAACGCCAAGGCTGCGACTGCAAGTAACAAGACCACCCATCCTTGGAAACGCATAAGGCGAAAAACCCTCTTTCCCCTCTACAAGATGGGCGCACTCCGTTTAAGAGCCTTTTGTGTTTTCGCCAGCGGCAAGACTAAAAAAGCAGGGCACTAAACATAGGAAATAAAAGCGGAAAGGCAATCAATCGTATAATGGCGCCCAAACGCGCGTAACGATTTTAGGTGATAATCACAATGGCAACAGAACACAAGGTAACCGTATACTCAACAAAGACCTGCCAATACTGCCACATGGTCAAGGACTGGCTCAAGAAGAAGGGCATATCCTACAAGGAAATCGACGTCGGAGTTGACCAGAAGGCGGCAATGGAAATGGTTGAAAAGAGCGGCCAGATGGGCGTGCCCGTGATTGACTTTGACGGCAAAATCATCATCGGCTTCGACCAGCGAGCGCTGCTTGCGGCAATAGGCGCCTGAAACAATCAGGCAATCTTCACAAGCCGGGTCTTCCCCCGGCCGCTTTCCGTCTGCGATTCCCGCACGGAAACTAGTTTTCTTTTTTCAAGGGCATTGACGTAGTTACGGATTTGCCGCTCGCTCTCGCCGTTTAGCTTCATGTACTTTTCGTAAAGCTCGCCGGAGGTCATCTCGCCGCTCTTTAAAAGAATGTCAAGCACGATGCGCTCGGGTTCGGAGACCCCTGAGAGCCGCTGTTCCTTTTTCCACTCGCCCGACTCGGAATAGGATGCGCGCACGTCGGACTCCTCGACTTTCTTTGCGCCGCGCTTTTCGGCATTGCGCCCCGCCTTCCAGAGGGCTTCGAGCGCGACGCGCGCGTCGCCGCCTGCTTTTGCCCCGAACGCGGCGCACAGGCCGATGATGTCGTCGCTTGCCGCACCTACAACGAACCCGTCCTTTGCGCGAACGGCAAGGATGTCCTTGAGCTGGGATGGAAGATATTTTTTGAACTCGACTTTCTCAAGTCGAAGAGAACTGCGTATGCGGCTGTCCAGGCCCGCTGCCAGGTCGGGCACGTTGGAAATCAGGATAAGCCCGAAGGATACTCCGTGGTTTTCGGACGCTCGCGAAAGCTCGTAAAGCACGGTTGCGGCCTCGCCTGATGCAACCCGGTCGGCCTCGTCAAGCACTACGACGCACGCCTTGTTGTCGTACTTGAGCCGCTGGACTATGCGCGAGAATATTTCGTCAGCTCCGATTCCGCGCTTGGGAAGCGCCTCACCAATCTGGTCTGCAATTGCGGAAAAGACTGCCTGGCGCGAATATGTTTCCCAGCAATTTATGTAAGCAGTGACGGCTTTTTCGGTGAACTCGGAAAGCTCGGACAGTACCAGCCTAGAAGAAGTGGTCTTGCCGGTGCCTGTGGGCCCATAAATGAACACGTTCTGGGGCGGCTGGCCGCGGGCGACTCCCTGCACGCACCGGGCAATCGTCTGCACCTGCTCCTGCCTAAACATCAGTTGCGGCGGCTGGTACTCGGGAAGCAGCACGCGCTCGTCGCGGAACACACCCGACTGGGCACTGTCAAAGATTCCGGCCATAAGAAAGAATATGTGGTGCGGCTAGGATAAAAAAGGAAACAGTGGAACCGGAAGTTTCAGCCGGAATTATCTTCGTATTCGTTGTACTCCTCGCGGTTGAACTCGTAGCTAATGCGAGTCGCCTTCTTGCTGTCGCCGGTAATGAAACCGGAAACCAAGTCCTGCTTGGCCTTTGCAGCGTCCTCGCCGAACAGGTTGCTGTTGTTGCACGCGTCCAGGAGGAAATACCCTTCCAAATCCGAGCCGAAGGTGACAACAGGATGAGTCGAGCCGTCCTCCAGAAGGAGCACGCTCACAAAAGCAGTCTTGCAGCCAAGGGAGGAAAGAAGCGAACACAACAGCAGGCAGCGGTCGAACGCGTCTGCGATGCCAAGGGATTCCATCTCAGGATAAGTAAGCCAGAATGAGAGCGAAAGCTCGGAGTGAGTCTTGCCAAGGGACTGCACCCGCAGGAACGCGGCCTTCGCAGCGTCGTCAAAATCAGTTTCGAAGTTGTATTCGAGGTTGCGGCTCTCGACAACGGTCTGGCCTGCTGCTGCAGTCTTTGCGGCAACTATTGCCGCAACTATCTCGGAGCGCATCTTCTGCACAGTAGGCTCCTTCGGGTCAATTGCCGACTTGAGGTCCGGAACGTTCTTCTGCTCGCCCTCGTTTATGTAGTCGCGGTAGCGTTCTATGACCGTTCGATAAAAAGTTGCGCGCGCCTTCCAGACCGGCCAGTCGGCCCCTGCTGGGGCGACGCCTTCACCTTGTTTTGCATCCGCGTCCATTACGACCTCTCGTCTAAGCTCATAATGCGCCTTCCAAAATAAAAAGGCCCGTCGCGCCTAATATACTCGTGAAATGCTCGTAAAAAACAGTATTTTCAAGAAGCGATACTAATGAACGTCACATTTTTTGGCGCAGCACGCGAAGTCGGAAGAAGCGCCATACTCCTTGAAGGAAGCGAGAAAATCCTGCTTGACTGCGGAATCAAGCCCGCAAAGGAGCCCGAATACCCGCTGCTTGAGAACAAGACAATCAAGGCGCTTGACCGAGTCGTGCTTTCGCACGCGCACCTCGACCACTCCGGATACATCCCGGGGCTTTACTGCCACGGCTACAAGGGCCAGGTGGAAATCACCAAGCCAACCCGCGACCTAATCCAACTTCTCCTTGCTGATTTTCTCCGGCTGAACAAGGAAAACCCCGCTTACTCGCAGGCAGACGTGGACAAGCTCCTCAAAAGCACGGCGATACACGAGTTCGACGAGCCGTTCAAGACAAAATCAACTACGATGCGCTTCCGGCAGGCAGGGCACATACTCGGCGCGGCGATGACCGAGATTCATACTGGCGGGCACAAGATACTTTACACCGGAGACATCGACATACGCGAGTCGCGGCTGCTTGACGGCGCGGCAACTGACCTTGAGGCGGACACGCTTATCATCGAAAGCACCTACGGCTCGAAGGCAGACAAGCATCCGTCGCTCAAGGCAACCGGCAAGGGGTTCATAGACTCGGTCAACAAGACGCTCAAGCTCGGCGGCAAGGTAATCATACCCACTTTTGCAATCGGCCGCGGACAGGAAATACTCTTCACTCTTGAATCATACATGCGCTCAGGAGGGTTGGAACGCGTTCCGATTTACCTTGACGGGATGGTCACCCGCGCCCTGCGCATCTACAGGCACAACGCGATTTACCTGAAGAAGGAAATCCAGAGGCGCATACTCACAAGCGAGGACGACCCGTTCAAGAGCGAGTTCTACTCAATACCACAACGCAAGGACCGCAGCGACGTGTTCGAGCACGACCGCGCAATCATACTCGCAACAAGCGGAATGCTCAACGGCGGGCCCGTGATGAGCTACCTTGACAAGCTCGGCGGCGACCCCAACAACAAGCTTCTGATGGTCGGCTACCAGGCCGAGGGCACGCAGGGCAGGGAACTTTTGAACGGACGCGGTTTTGTCGAGCACGAAGGAAGGCGAATTGACGTGCACTGCGACATCGAGCAGGCGCCTTTTACCGGCCACTCCGACCACGCCGAGCTTATCTCGTTTGCAAAGTCGGTCAAGGGGCTCAAGAGCGTCTATGTGGTCCACGGAGAGGGCTCGAAGTCCTACGAGCTTGCCGAAGCAATCGAGTCAAGCTGCAAGGGCGTCCAGGCAGTAGTGCCCGAACTGGGCGAGACAATTAGAATCTGATTCTGTTTTCCTGAGTAGTTTGCCAAAAATCAGGGAAATAATTCTTCCAGTTTTTCATAATCAGCAAGGAACGCGTGCATCCCGACCTTGCGTGCGGGCGCCAAGTCGTGTTCTTCGGAATCGCCAATCATCACGCAGTCCTTCGGATTGACCTTGAGCTGCTTGCAGGCAAGCGTGTAGTACGACGGGTGCGGTTTCATCTTGCCCGTGTCCGAAGTGGTCACGATTACGTCAAAGAAGTCCATCAGGCCCGCTGCTTCGAGTTTCTTGAGCGCCCAATCGCGCTCGGCGCACGTGACAACCGCAAGCCTGACGGAGTAGTGCTTCTGCAGCTTCTCGATGAAACGCCTTGCCGAAGGGTAGGGCGCAATCTTGGAAAGCACCAACTCGCGGAACTCGTTCGCAGCGTCAGCTGCTACCTGCGGTGTGATGCCGAATTTTTTTGCAAGGATTGGGTAGGAGTACTGCCTAGAGCGCTTCTGGATGTCGTCTTCGTTGGAAAGCTTCCCGACCAGGTCGTAGAATGCAAGGAGAACCTGCTTGTGGTCGGCTCCCTCTTCCTCGAAGCGCTTCAGGGCCTGCTCGTCGCAATCCTTTGCGATTTCCCTAGTTGGAAAAAGCGTGTTGTCCGCGTCAAAGAGGACTGCCTTGATTTTGGAGGGATTGAAAGGGATGACCTTGGCTGCAGAGGTCTTTGTTTTGGAAGTGGCGAAAGGTACGGTCTTTGATTTGACCGTCTTTGACTTGGATGCCTTGGCCGCAACAGCAATCTTCTTTGCAATTATTTTTTTCTTACTCAACTTTCTCGCCGTCCTTTACGTCGTGGTAAGCGACCTTGTTGGGCATCACGCCTGCGCCTGTTCCGAGTTTTGCTCCGGGCATCACGCTTGCGTTCACTCCAAGCCACGCGCCCTCGCCCATAACCGTTCCGAAGAAATCCAACCCGGTATCCTTCTTTCCATTCTTGGAATCGCTTGTCACATTGGACTTGTCAAAGCGCCTGTTCGCGGTAACGCAGAACGCTGCGAGCCGGCAGTTGCGATCAATTATCGAGTCCTCGACCGAGCAGTGGTGCGTGTGAACAGCCTCAAGCAAAAGCGAGTTCTTGACTTCGACGCAGTAACCTGCGACTGCCCGCGCCTCAAGGCAGGAATAATTGCGCACCAGCGCGCCTGTTCCGACAACCGCTTCGGGACCTATGTACGCCGGGCCCTTGATTACCGCGTTCTCCATTACCTTGGCTCCTTTTGAAACGTAGACGCGGCCGCGGATGATTGCACTCTCGTCGACTTCGGCTCCTGCTGCAATGACCGGCTTGTCAGGCAGCGTGCGTTCCAGTATGAAGTTCTTGAGCGAAAGCAAGTGCCAGGGGTACTTGAGGGTCGGCTGGTAGCCTTCGACTTTGGCGCAGAGAACAGCGCCCTTGGAAACCAGGGAGTTCAACGCGGCTTCGAAGGAATAATGACCGGTTTCGGTGGACTTGAGTGTTGAAACGAATTTCTGCGAAAGCAAATATGTGCTGACTATGCGCAATCCCGCGTGCGTATCCTTGGGCTTTTCCTGTATTGCAACGACTTTGGATTCAGCCTCGATTTTTACCTCACCGTACTCGGAAACGTCGGGAACCTGCCTGCAGCAGATTGCTGCGTCGCACGCTCCAAGCGCCTTGAGTGCGGCGTAGTTGTCGCCGGCGTTTACTGCGTGGCCGCTTGCGACCACGAACTGGCCGGAAAGTTTGCCTGCGACCTTGAGGATTTCCGCACCCATTCCTTCCTGCGAACCGGACTCGACTACTTCGGCCCTCAGTCCGGAAATTGAGAGTGCTGCTTTCTTGGCAGCATCCGCATCGCGGCCAGAGACGATAATGATTTGGTCGGAAACGCCGTTTGCAGCAAGGTTTTCCATTGTATGCGCAAGAAGCGACTTTCCACAGACTTCGTAAAGTGCCTTGTGCCTTTTTCCTGCCAGTGGCCACATTCGCGAACTTGCGCCTGCTGCGAGGATTACTGCCTTCATTTTGAACCGACCAAAGACATTACTGTTGTTGCGATTTTATTTGCGTCGTGACGGGCAAGGCAGTTGACGTTTGAGAGCAGGTCGCAGGAAACAAAGTCGTAACCTGCAAAATCAGAGGCTTTTGCAGCCACTTGCGACGCGCATTCCTTTGCGTATTTTGCCTGCGTGTCCTTTGAAAATGCGGTTGAGTTTACGACAACGGCATCCATCTTGCACCCGGAATACTTTTCGATTTCCTTGACGAAGTCGCATCCGGAGAAGCCGTCGGTCTCGCCGCGCTTTGTCGCAAGCGGGAGTATGAAGACCTTGCGCGCCTTGCTTGCGCAGATTGCCTTTGCCATGCCGGAAACCAAAAGGTTGGGAATTATGCTCGTGTAAAGGTCTCCCGGACCTATGACTATCAAGTCCGAATTTTGCACTGCTTTGATTGCCTTGGCTGAAGCCTTTGCGTCGGGCCGCAAAAAGACGCGCTTGATTTTTGCACGCTTGCCGTTCGGGATGTCAATATTGGTCTCGCCTTCAATTATGCTGCCGTCGGCAAGTTCGGCGCAAAGCTCGGCATTGTCAAGAGTGACTGGGATTACATTGCCAGTAATGTCAAGCATCCGTCCCGCCTCATCGATTGCCTTCTCAAAGTCGCCAGTTGTCTTTTCAAGCGCGGTCAGGAAGAGGTTGCCGAAGTTGTGCCCTGAAAGCGAGGAGCCGTTCTCGAAACGGTAGTTGAACAGGTCAAGCATTAGCTTGGGCGAATTGGAGAGCGCGACAAGACACTGCCTAACGTCGCCCGGAGGGAGCACGCCCAGTTCGGTGCGGAGCTTGCCGGAACTTCCACCGGAATCAGTCATCGTGACTATTGCGTTGATTTCCACGGGCAGCTTTTTGAGCCCCTCAAGGAGGGTGAAACGTCCGCTGCCCCCGCCGATGACGGTGACTATCGGCTTTTTTTTCTGGTTCGCGTTTTTTTCTGCCATACTATTGTTCACTTTACAGTAACTGACTTTGCCAGATTGCGCGGCCTGTCGGGGTTGTTCTTGCGCAGCACCGCAGTATGGTATGCAAGGAACTGCAACGGGATGGAGAACACAAGTGGGAAATGGTGCTCCTCGACTTTTGGCACCCGGAGTAGTTCATTGAACGCTGCATTCGGCTCGTCCGAACAACCAATTACGAATGCGCCGCGCGCAGCTGTCTCCATCACGTTGGAGATTATTTCTGCGTGCGTAAAGTCGCTTGGGCAAATCGCAATCACCGGCGTTCCCTTGGAAATGAGTGCAAGAGTGCCGTGCTTGAGCTCGCCCGCTGCCATCCCCTCGGCGTGGATGTAGGTGATTTCCTTGAACTTGAGCGCGCCCTCAAGTGCAGTCGGGAAATTGGGGCCGCGCGCGATGAAGTATGCGGCAGGTTCCTTTGCAAGCCTTTCCGCAAGTTTGTGCGTAATCGAATCCCATTGCGAAAGCGATTTTTCAAGAATCTTGGAGACTGCGTCGAGTTTTTTCTTCTCGTCGTTCTTCTTTCCCACTACTGCGGCAGCGAGAAGGTAAAGTAGCGAAAGCTGGGCAACGAAAGTCTTGGTTGCGGCAACCCCGATTTCCGGGCCGCAGTTGAGGTGAAGCGCGCAGTCGGAGATGCGGTCAAGGCTTGAACCAACCGCATTGGTAATCGCAAGCACCTTTGCGCCTCTTGCCTTGGCAATCTTTACTCCCTCGATTACGTCGGCAGTCTCGCCGCTCTGGGAGACCGCAATCACAAGCAGGTCGTCGTCAACGATATTCTTTGCAATGTATGGGAACTCGCTTGCTACCACGACTTCGCAGAACTTCCCGCCAATTCGGTTGAACAGGTAACGTCCGACCAGGGAGGCGTGGCGCGAGGTGCCGCACGCGACGAACACCACGCGGTTCTCGCGCACTAGACGCGCGGCCTTGTCAAGCGCAGCAGGTTCCTGCATCGCCGCAAGCCTGATGGCCTTGGGCGACTCGTAAATTTCCTTGAGCATGAAATGCGGGTACTCCTGTTTGTCACAGAACACGCTGCCGCTGCCGAATGCAATGGGCTTGCGTTCGACTTTCTTTCCTGTCCGAAGGTCGGATACCTCGATTGAGCCTTTTTTGAGAACCGCGAAATCGCCATCCTCCAAAAAGACGCCCTGCTTTGAGTATTTTGCAAGGGGAACCGGGTCGCTTGCAGCTGCGGCAAACCCCTCTCCTGCGGCAAGCACCAGCGGGGTCTGGTTCTTCGCGACAACAAGGACATCAGATGAACCTTCGTGCGCAGCAAGGATTGCGTAGCTTCCCTCAAGCCGCCGGAATGCGGCAAGGGCAGCCTCGACAAAGCCCATCGTGCGCAGGTTCTCCTCCAAAAGGTGGCTGATTACTTCGCTGTCAGTCTGCGACAAGAAGGTGTGGCCGCGTTTGGAAAGTTCGGCACGGAGTTCCTGGAAGTTCTCGATGATTCCGTTGTGCACAACCGCGACCTTTCCGGTGCAGTCCGCGTGCGGGTGCGCGTTGGCGTCGGTTACTCCTCCGTGGGTCGCCCAGCGGGTGTGCGCGATTGCAAAAAAGGATGAAGAATAGTCCGTGCCTGCAAGCGTCCTGTCAAGCGAGGACACGTCGCCCACGGCCTTTACGATTTTTATCTTGCCAGCTTTTTCGAAAGCGATGCCTGCCGAGTCGTAGCCGCGGTATTCGAGCATGCGCAGGCCCTCAAGGGCATTCGCAGCCGCGTTCCTTCCAAGAAAGCCAGTTATTCCACACATCGTAATCGCCTAAGACGGAAAGAACATTTTGCACTGGCCGGCATATATACTCCACTGAGGCAAAAGCGATAATTTGGTTCATTTTTTTGATAAAAACTTAATAAAACAATAGAATAGATATAAATTTCTTCAAAATCAAGACTTTTGCATGGCACAGGTTGCGAAAGGACAAAAACAGGACGTTTCACCTCAGGCGACGCTTTTTGTCAACGAGGAGGGGTACTCGTCAAAGCTTGCGGATTTTTCACAGGTCTCGGCGCTTTCCAAGGACCGGCTTGAAATCCTGCGCCGTCTTGCGGCGGAGCCCATGTACCCCGCGGAGATTGCAAGGCAGCTCAAGCTTCCCGAACAGACAGTATACTACCACATGCGCAGCCTGGTGTCGGCCCAGCTCGTGGAAATCAGCTCGGAGGAGCAAAAGCAGGGCGGCACTGCCAAGAGGTACTCGTTTCCTGCAGACTCGCTTTCGGTGCTCCTTTCGGAACGCAAGGCAAAGAGCGCGCGCATATCAAGGCAGAGGAAAATCCCCGCAATCTTCGCGCCGTTCGTAAAAAACGGCGTGTTCGACGCGAGGATGGTGGTTGGCTCGCCCGACCCGCACGGCCCATACCGCTCGCGCGGCTCTGAGTTCTGCGCTGCCGAGGTTGCGATGTACCTTGGCGGGATATGCTCGTTCGAATACCCGCTATATTACCTTGACACCGAGATTATCGAGCAGCAACGGAAACACAACCTGATTGCGCTTGGCGGGCCGAAAGTCAACACGCTGGTAAACGACGTGAACGCCGCGCTCCCGATACGCTTCGACAAGTCGGACTTCTCAATCTACTCGTCGCTTTCAAAGAAAAAGTACACCGAGGACGTCGGAATAGTGGAGCTGGTGCCAAACCCGTACAACCCGAAGGCCAAGATGCTGATTATTGCGGGAAGCAGCCACCACGGCACGCGCATAGGCGTGCTGGGCCTGCTGCGGCACCAGCGCGAGTTCGAGTCGGGCAACGCGTTCGACTCGGCGGTGATGGCCAAAGTCATCGCAGGTTTTGACGAGGACTCCGACGGCATCGTGGACACTGTTGAGATTCTGGAATAGGGATAGTAAAAAAAAAATTGGCAGGAACCGGATTGCCTCAGTCGGTTCCGTGCGCTGTTGGTAGTGGATGGGAGTGGAAGGCATCTTGTCAGGTTGCCTAAGACAATGCGCCTTCCACTATGCGAATGTTCGCGAAGTAGTATTCGAAGCTTAACGTTTATATGCCGTCCTCCCGTTTTACCGGAATAGAAAAATAATTAGAAAGCTTTTTCTATTTTTGCAAGTTTGGTAATATCAGGCATAATTTTTAGAAGAGAAAAAGTAAACCGAAAGTTGATTACCTATGACACTTCACTCCGGGCTTGACGAGAAGGACATGCGCATCCTGTACTACCTTGACACCGACGCGCGCATCAGCAACGCCGAGCTTGCAAAGCGCGCCGGGATGTCGTGCGAGGTCGCCAGATATCGCGTGCGCAGGCTGGAGCACGCGGGGATAATCAAGAAGTATTTCACGCTCATCGACGTGTCGCGCCTGGGATTCATGTCGTTTCGCGTCTACATAAAATTGCAGAGCCTCAAGCCGGACCTGGAGAAGTCGTTCAACAAGTACCTGCAGGAGCGGCCGGACGTCGGCTGGTTCTCCTACGTGCAGGGCCAGTGGGACCTGGTCATTATAGTCTGGGAGCGAGACATCTACGGCTTCGAGGAGTTCTGGCTCGACTTCGTGCAATGCTTCGGGGCACACATCGAACGGCACTGGACGTCCATATTCCTGCAATACGTGCACTTCAACAAGCGTTTCCTACTCCCGCACCATGCAAAGCTGCGCGTGTACACCGTCGGCCAGAGCAAACAGGAGCGCATCGACGACCTTGACTTCCGGGTACTGCGCGCGCTTTCCGAAGACGCGCGCTGCCCGCTGCAGAAGCTTGAAAAGAAGCTCAAGCAAAGCTACAAGGTCATCGCCTACCGCATACGAAGGCTTGAGAAGACCGGAGTCATACTCGGATACCGCGCGTTCATAGACTACTCCAAGATAGGTTTCAGCTACTACAAAATCCTGTTCTCGCTGCACAACGTCAACGCTGCGGAGCTCGTCCGCCTGGAACAGGCGGTGACGCGCATACCCAACACGGTGTACATAGACAAGACGATTGGCGGGGCGGACTTCGAGGCCGAGTTCCAGTGCAGGGGTGGCGAGGCACTGCGCCCGATATTGGAGTCGATACGCAGGGAAGTCCCGAATCTCATCCGCAACACCGAGACTATGGAATACTACCACGAGGACAAGATTTGCTACCTGCCGCCGATTGAGCCGGGCGAGGTCAAGAAGAAAAAATAGGCCGGAAAAGAAACGGAAACCTAAACAATAAGAAAAGTAGGATAAAAGCCGAAAATGAAAAAAATAATAAAAGAAAAAAGAAAGAACCGACCGAAGCGGCCTACGCTACCGGCAAGTCGAAAGTGTACTGCACTTTCTGGAACTTCCCGCGCAACGCAAGCACTTCGTCCTTGCAGTTCTTGTCCTCGATGAGCGATTTTCTGAAGAGCACCGCAAGCTCGTCGAAGTCGCCTTCCTTCATGCCCCAGCGCGTCATCTCCTGCACGCCTATGCGCACCCCGCTCGGGTTTGCAACCTTGCTTCCAGCGTCGAACGGCAGCAGGTTGAAGTTGAGGATGATGTTGCTCTCCTCAAGCTTGTTCGCAGCCTGCTTTCCTCCGCCCTGCGGAGTCATGTCGACCATTACCTGGTGCGACTGTGTGTAGCCGAACTGTTCGGCCTGCACTGCAAAGCCTTCCTTTGCAAGAGCTGCCGCAAAGGATTTTGCGTTCTTGGTGACCTGAGTGGCATAAGCCTCGCCGAACTCCAGCATCTCCGCAAACGCGATTGCAAGTGCGGGGAAGCGGTGCAGGTGGTAGTTTGAGAGCACTCCGGGGAACACGTAGGGCCGGTATCTCTTCCACTGGTCCTCTTCCATGTTCGCAAGCATCAACCCTCCCTGCGGGCCGAAGAACGTTTTGTGAGTTGAGGACACCATTATGTCCGCGCCCTCTGCAAGGGGCTGCTGGAACTTCTTTCCGGCAACCAGGCCAAGCACGTGCGCGGCATCGTAAGCAACTGTCGCGCCCTGGTCCTTGATTACCGGAGCAAGCTCCTTTACAGGCTGGGGGAAAAGGAACATCGAACAGCCAAATATTGCGAGAGAGAAGCGGTTGCGGAGGTCCTTGCCGGTCTTTTCAATAGTCTTCTTTGCCGCGTCAACGTCAATATGGTAGCCGTCCTCGGTAGTCGGGAACGAGACCTGGTTGCATCCTGAAAGCCCGACTGCACCCATCTTGTTGTGCGAGATGTGGCCGCCTCCGGATGCGGAGTTGGACATCACCGTGCTGGTGGGCTGTGTGAACATGCGCACCATTGCCATGTTGGCAACTGTTGCCGAAACGGTCTGGCAGTTTGCCATCTTTGCGCCAAAAAGCTTCTTTGCAAGGTCATTGCAAATCGGCTCAATCTCATCGACGTACTTTACGCCGTTGTAGAAGCGCTTCCCCGGCTCGCCCTCTGCATAGCGGTGGGAGAAATCCGACTGGTATACTGCGTCTACAAGGGGCGACGTGACGTTCTCGGAGGCTATGAGGTTTATGCACTCCTTCTTTCGCCACTGGTTCTGGTTGCGCACGATCTTTTGGACCTGACCGACGACATCCTGGTTACTTCCCATTCCAACCTACCCCCTATACTGCGATGAAAACTAGATTTGCAAACTAATTCTTGCCCTGCACATTTTTATTTTGTAGCTGGCACAAACAATCCGCTAATCAACGGGCAAAATCAACGGAAGGTTTATACACAATGGAAGGGCAAGAAGGGCAGGAAAAACCGAAAGAAACAGTTGCGACGGTACAAACTACAGCTGCTGCACCTGTTGCCACACAAACCACAGTTGTGCCTGCGCAACCACCCGAGACTGCAAAACCAGCCGGAAAGCCACGCATAACCTACGACGACTTTGCAAAGCTTGACCTGCGCGTCGCAAAGATACTTGACGCCGCGAAGGTGGAAGGCTCGGACAAGCTGCTCAAGCTCAAGATTCGCGTCGGAACCGAGGAACGCCAGCTTGTTGCCGGAATCGCACAGCACTACGCGCCCGACGCAATCATTGGCAAAAAAATCATAATCATCGCAAACTTGGAGCCGCGCAAAATACGCGGATTCGAATCCAACGGGATGCTCCTGGCAGCTGCAAAGGAAGAGGACGGCAAACTGGTCGGGTTGTGCCTTGCAACTGTTGACGACGCCGAGTTCCCGGACGGCTCGGCGCTGTCATAAATGTGACTGAAACAGAAGCCGACGCGTAGACCGTTTCTTTCAATGCCCACAAGCCAGCCATTACTTTGACTTGAACAACCGGTCAGGAATCTCGATTTTCTCCAACTTTGAGAATGCCTTGTCCGATGGGTTGGCTCCCGCCCCGCGCCTAATCGTGTCGTGGGCGCGAAGCATCTCGTCGATTGCCATCATGGACTCGAAACCCTCGAGCTTGCCATCGCTGACCGCATCTGCGACCTTGCGGAAAATCGACAGCCGGGAAAGAAGACAATTCCTGACCCCGGGCTCGCTGTGCTTCATTGCCTCCTTCGAATAACTATCAAAATTCTCCGTTAACTTGCCGTTATTGCCCGGATGGTTTTCATATATCAGATTGGTCATCAGCTTCTCCCTCAAAAGGAGAATGTTCATCAGTCGGTCATCGATGTCCTCGATGATTTTCGGCTTTGCGCGCATGACTTCGGGGACATTGATATAATGGACCCGCATCTTGAGCGCATCCGAAACCGCGTGCTCGCCCAACTTGCCCGCTTCGGCCTCGCGGACAGACTGGCCATAGGCAGCAGCATGCTCGGAAAACATCTGCTCCAACGCTCCGGGCGCGTCAGCCCATTTAATCGCGCGGTTGAGGACTGCCTTATGCACCTTGGATATCAGATTTTTCCTCGTCTGGGCAAACACGCTCAACCGGGGATCTTGAAGTTCCTTGGTTATCTTGTGCGAATGCTCGGAAAGCAAGTAGTTGAAGTCGGTCGCGTTCCCGATGTTCTTAATAAGATCCTGCTCGGACGCGTAAAACCCCACAGCGTCCTTTGTGATGGGCCCGAAGACATATTTTTTCTCCGGGTCAAAACGCGTCAGCGACCGATCCACGAATCGAGAATGGGAAAGGTCACCCTGCCGTTTCTCTTGAAAAGTTCCCATAGGAGGTTAAGTAAAAACGGTGGTTAAAAAAACGGATGCAAAACCCCCGTAGCGGACAGTTTAACGGAAAAGGGGTCTAGTTTTGCTTTTAACCTCAATGGCAGTCGTTCTTTGGCAGGTATGGAAACGCTACAGCTGGTCATCGGCATCGACGACAGGGAACTGCGGAGCGCGACCGCAAGGCGGCTCTACGAACTGGGATGCAGGTTCGACTCCCGCAGGCTTTCAGTCGGGGACTACGTAGTCAGCTCAAGGTGCTGCATCGAGCGAAAGAACGACTCCGACTTTGAGCAAAGCATTATGGACGGCAGGCTCTTTTCACAGGCAAGGGAGCTTTGTGACGTATACCGGGCACCGGTTGTTGCAATAGTTGGCAATAATTTTTGCAGGCTTGACCGCAAGGCAATCCATGGCGCTCAATGCAGTCTCGCAGTTGACTTCCGGATTCCGGTGTTCTTTTTTATTTCCGAAGAGGATTTCGCAGAGTTTGTTTTTTCGCTTGCATTTCGCGAGCAGGCAACCGGCAACGGCCCGCCGAGGATGCAGACTGCAAAAAAGGATGTTGCGCTTGCGGACTTGCAGCAGCTTGCAGTCGAGTCCCTGCCAACAATCGGCCCGGTCCACGCAAAGGCACTGCTTTCCAAACTGGGCTCAGTTGCGAAAGTCTACAACGCGCCTGTTGAGGAGCTCGTGCAGGTCGAGGGGATTGGAAAGATCCGGGCAGAAAGGATGAGAAAAGTGATTGATACAGAATACTCCACGTCGAAGGCGGAAAAAGAAACGGCAAAAATCGCAGTTGCAACCATAGCGTCAATTGATTCTGAAAACACGGGCGTCTCCTGAGTCGAACAGCAAGTCCAGCTCCGACGAGTTGCCGGGCAAGAGGAACGACCTTGCGAAGGCGTTCTCGTCTGCCCCGAAAATGCTCCTGGTCTTGTTGTCAAAGTAGATGTAGCCCGCGCCGTACTTTTCAGCGATGCCGCTGGCGGTTGCAGGGTCGCCTGACAGGAACAGCAACTGCACGTCTGAAACCTTCTCGTCAAGCCTTGGCTCGAACTCGAAATAGCCGTCCGCAACGACCTGCTTTCCGGAAATTTCAGCAAGCGGGTGGCCACGGTCCCAGAGCGCAATCACAGGAGCCTGCGGAAGGCCGGACATATAATTGAAAGCCGCAACCTGCTCGCTGGAATACTGGCCGGACTGCACGTTGAGCGCACTGAACACCGAACAGAGGACTGCGATTCCGCAAACCGCCCACACCCAGGGCGCGAAGCGCTCGGTCTGGGTTTGCGCTTCGGAAAGCCCGGACGCTGCAAGCACCGCAAGGGGGGTTGCTGCGTAGACCATGTTGCGGCTTGCAAAAAACATGAATGCAAAAGCGGCCGCGGCCGCGGCGACAAGCCAGCGCGCCCTTGGAATCCCCGGCTTGGGGATGCCGAACGCCTTTAGTGCGGCTATTGCGCAAAGTATCAGCACAGGACCGGTTAGCTGAAGCGCGCCAACCGCCTCAAGGGGCTGCATCTCGGACGAGGTGCGGAAAGTGTGCGCAAGCGCCAGGTCGGAAAGCGGAAGCCGGAGATAATAGGTTGCTGCAATGAGAGCAGAAAGGGCAAAAATCGCAAGCAACAGCAGGCCCTTGGATTTTAGGAAATCGGAGGCATCCAAGGCCTGCTTTGGAGCCCTGCGCAGCTGCAAAAAGACCGGCTCGGACTTTGAAAAAAATGCGGAGAGATAATCGACAAAAACCGCAGACGCAACAAGCGCGCCTATGATTAGCAGCGAATACGGATGCAAAAGCGCAAGGAACGCGCCAAGCACTGCAATGCCCAACAAGTTCCCTTGGAACAGGAAAAGGAATGCAAGCGCAACTGCAGCTGGCGCGAAGGCGTCTGGCCGCGCGAACAGCCCCTGGCGCATGAAAAAAATCGGAAGCACTGCGGCGCACAGGGCGGAAAATGCTGCTGCGTCCTGAGGAAGATTGCAATTCTTGAGAGCTGCCTGCGCAAGGCAATAGACTGCAAGCACGCCAAGGAGCGAAAAAAGCAGCGAGATTAGCGCATAGGCCCAGAGTACGGGAATTGAAAGCAGCACTGCAAGCGTGCCGCCGATAAGGTGGAAGAGTGGGTAGTAGGTGTAGGCCCTGCCCAGGTTGGAAAGCTCGTCGAACTGCCTGATCTGGCCTTCCTGCGCAACGTACTCCATCTGCCGCAGGTGGTAGTAGTGGTCCGGATCGGAAAAGGACCCGAGGACAAGGGGATAAACCCTGACGGAAACCGCGGCAAGTACGAGTAGCAAAAGCACCGCAAACGGCACGCCGCTCTTCTGCCCGTTCATCTTGCAGCCTCGATTGCCATCTTTTCAATAGCAAGCCCGCAGAGCGGATAAGCCTTCAGGGAATCCTTGGAGAAGCCGTAGTAGGCGGAGAGGAACTTGCTGTCGCATTCCTTGCAGGAAACTTCGCCGGTGATTCCAAGCGCCTTTTTGAGCTTTGCAGGAAACGGCTTGGTTGACGCCATTGCAACGGGCTCGCCGGGAACGGGCGCGGTTGCCTTCAGGGCGGCCTGGACGTTGGAGCCGCAGGCAAGCCTGCACAGCCACTCAAGCTCCGGCGTGCGGGCCTTGTTGGTGGCCATCTGGAAGGATTTTAAACTTAAGAATAGGGAATAATAGAGTAGCTTACTACAGCCAAAGCCACGCCGCACGATGACGGCCAGGCCGCCCGGACAGCTTTTCCTTATGCATTCCAAGGCAGCCTGAACGTTTGCAACCGGCTTGGCGGAATAGACGTAAATCATGAAACGATTGGCAACGTAGGGCAATATATTTTCATTGAAAGCTTGCGGCCCTTGGCCGCGTGGCTGAAATTTTGCATTCCTGGAGGGAAAAATCACAATGGTACAATATCACGCAAAGAGGCTCTCAAAGACAACTGGCTCGGGCGGAAAGCTCAAGTCATCCGCTGACAAGAAGCGCGCCCACATAGGCGGCTTCTTTGCACACACCAAGGTGCTGCGCCCCGACGACGTAAAGCCGGGCCAGGACCCCAAAGAGGTGCGCAAGACCTTCCGCTCAAAGGGCGGCAAAAAGAAGCTCGCGCTTGACTTTGCGCTCTTTGCAAACGTCACCGGCATCGACGGCAAGACCAAGAAGATGCGCATCATCAACGTGGTTGACAACAAGGCGGACAGGATGTACTCGCGCGAGAACGTCATCACCCGCGGTTCGGTAATCCAGGTCGAGGGCGGGAAAGCAAAGATTACCTCGCGGCCCGGACAGAACGGCATCGCCAACGCAGTAATGCTCAAGCAGTAAAACCGCCTTTGGTTCTTTTTCAGGTTATGCCGGTTTGTTTTTTCGGCATCTTTCACAACACTCTTTTTTATTGTAAACCAGGCATCTAGCGTATAGCCAAAACGTGATAACATGAAGTTTCTAGGAGCCATAAAGGAATTTTTCAAAAGGAACCCATCCGACCTACACTCTAAAGACCTGCACAAGCGAATTGACCGGGCAGAAGAGATAGTCGCCACAGTTCTGAAGCAGCATCGCGGCTTCAAGGCAGGAAGAAAGGCATATTCGATGAAGATGAACAATACCCACGAGTATCTGGTCATACCGCCCACCACCTGCGCAAACCAGGGCGGGATTGAAATTTACGCGCCACACGAGGAAACGCCCGAAGCGCTCGTGCACTTTGAAGACGGCATTCCAAGAAGGCCGACCATATTCGTAAAGAAGGTGCGGGTCGGAAAGAACGATTGCCAGGTCTGGAAGAACATCGCAAACGCCCTGCAAAAGGAAGGCAAATACCAGGTATTCAAGCCAAGGATACTGCTTGTTGACCGCGACCACTCGCTTTCTGCTGAGCACTTCTACGACTCACAAATCCGTAATAAGGAAGGAAAGAAAAAACCGGTTTACTGAACATTTTCCCCCTTTTATAGCCGGAAGATATATAAGCTTGATTAGGAATAGGTTTATATACGTTTAACTTTCGAAAGCGAATTTTGGGTATCCAACGGATTTTTCCAAGCCTAGGGCACCTAGCAGACTCTTTCGACGTCTACCGGCGATTATGTGGCCTACGTTGTTGTACAAAAATGCGATGACGGTACGCTGGTTCTGCGACCGGACGCCAAGGCACCGGTGCAGAAGGGAACGCCCCTGCACTTTTGTGCAGAAAAGGTTGGCGCAATCGTCGAGACCATCGGACGGGTGGAAGACCCGCTTGTGGTGGCGCAGGTTGCACGGAAGTTTGCAGATGAAAAGGAATTCGTGTAGGAAAGCAGAAAGTTCATATTTTTTGAAAAAAGGTGAAGAGAATGATTTACAGCAAGTGCACGGAATGTGGAAGTTCGAATTTGAAGCGCGACTCTGACCGCGGCGAGATAGTCTGCCAGAACTGCGGCCTGGTCATCGAGGAGAACCTGGTGCAGGAAGGCCCCGAATGGCGCGCCTTCGACGCAGAGCAGCGCGCAAGCAGGGCAAGAACTGGCGCACCGCTCAAGTACATGTCGCCCAACAAGGGCCTTGTCACCGAGATTGACCAGTACAACCGCGACGTTCGCGGTGGAAAAATCGCCCCCAGCCAGCAGGCGCAGCTTTACCGTATGCGCAAGTGGCACAAGCGCGCAAGCATCTCCAACTCAGTTGAGAGGAACCTTGCGATTGCACTGACCGAACTTAACCGAGTTGCATCGCACCTCGGACTTTCCGAAAGCATCCGCGAGGCTGCGGCGCTCCTTTACAGGAAGTGCGTCGAGCGCGGATTGATTCGCGGACGCCAGATTGAAAGCGTCGTCTCTGCAGTCATTTATGCGATTTGCAGGCAGTTCGGAATTCCCCGCACCCTTGACGAGATTGCAGCTGTTGCTGAGATTCCCAAGAAGGAAATCGGCCGCACCTACCGCCTCATCACCCAGGAGCTTGAGCTTAAGGTGCCGCTTACGAACCCGCGCTTTTACATAACGCGCTTCGTTACTGCACTGCGCCTTTCCGGCCAGACTCAGGAGAAGTCAGTTGAGCTTCTGGACCAGGCAATTGAGAAGGGGCTCATCTCCGGACGCGGCCCGATGGGCGTTGCTGCTGCTGCGGTGTACATCGCAAGCGTGCTCACAGGAGAGCGCAGGACCCAGAAGGAAGTGGCAGACGTTGCAGGAGTGACCGAGGTCACGATTCGCAACCGCTACCGCGAGCTGAAAAAGGCACTCGGGCTCAAGGTCAGCATCTAGATGCTGCTTTTGACGTCGAAGGAAAACGGACTTTTGCCCGATTCCCGACGGTTTCTTTTATTTTTTTAATTTCTTTTTCTCTTTTTCAAATGCCTTAGCGCCCGCCTTCGGACACAATGATATTATACCCAAAACCCCTAATGCAAACCAGTAGTTTTGTATAATAATCCTAAGACGGTGATTTGATTTTGGCAAAGGCAAGAAAAGCGACAAAGAAGCGTGTTGTAAGGCGCGCGGTAAAGAAAGCCGCACCAAAGGCTGCGGCAAAGAACGCGCCGGGAATGTTTTCCGGACTCGAGTTCAACGCAGTCTTTGACTTGTGGAAGGTCGCACTGACAAACCCCGCAAAGGCAATCTCAAGCCAATTCGGGAAGGCAGGCTACGCAAAAGGCATCCTGATGCTCTGTCTTGCAGGCGCGCTCTACGCAGTCATTTCCGCGATACTGACAATGAACTTCTTCGTGCTCACGCTCGGACCAGCCATGTTTGCGGTGATGCTGCCGATTGTGGTGCTTGTAGGCGCCGCAGTAGTGTTCGCGTTCGCAAAGATTCTTGGAGGAAAGGGCGGACTTCGCGAACAATTCTACGTGAGCGCGGTGCTCCTGTCGCCAATTATCCTGCTTGCGGCGTGCGCAAAAGTGCTCCTCATAGTGCCCATAATCGGTTTCCTGCTCAAGGCAGCCGCGTTGTTCGTGCTCGAGGTTTACGCACTCTACCAGATTACCCTTGCGCTGCGCTCGATACACGACTTCAGCACGATGAAGGCAATACTTGCGTGGCTGCTGCCGCTTTTGGTTGTGACAATAGTGGTCGTAATCTTTGCGCTGATGGTCGTTGCCGCAATCCTTGCACTGGTTCCAGCCGCAGTTCTTGTCGGGCTCCTCAGCTAGGGAGCCGGCAAATTCTTTTCCTCTCTTTTTTTATTTTTCTTTATCCGCTTGTGATTTTCAACAGTTTGTCAGCGGGCGCGTCGGTCTTCAAGCCAGTTGGCGCATAGTGCGTGCGCACCACCTTGAAGCCCTTTGCGCGCAAGAGCTCCATCAGCACTTCGGTCTTCTTGCCTATTGGCTTGCGGTGTGCGCTGCACAGCTCGGGCAGGCCGATGTAACCCGGAGGAAATTCGTTTTCCTCCAAAAGAAGCTTGATGAAATCGGAGTGCGACGCAGATGCGTACTTGGAATTCTGACTGATTTGCAGCATCCTTGAAAGCGTTTCGTTGTCGCCTATGGGTCCAAGCCACAGGGGGCCGCAAACTTCGAGCTTGGAGTCGCACTTCTTGCACGCCTTGGCATTCGGGTGGAACGAAAAGCACGCCCTGCAAAACCCGAGGGTTCCGACCTGGGCATATGCCACATCGGCCGCCTTTGCGGATGAAGTGAGTACGCCGATTGTCTTGATGTGGTGGCCGGAGTAGAAGCTTACAAGTGGAGTGAAGGCGTTTGCGTGAACTGCAGCAGAACGCACCACGCGGCCAATCATGATGCGGAGAGCGGTCTCGTGGCAATAGTAGTTGTGCGATGGCACGGAATCGTACTCGCGCATGCACGGCTTGGGCCGCGCGCCGCATAAATTGGCAAGGTCAGTTGCTGTGACGGATAGCACCGCGTTCTTTGCGCAGGCCCTGACTGCCGAGTCGAGGAAGTTAGTCGGAGTGCCGAACGGGTCAAGCTCGACAATGTCGTAGTCGTGACTTGTCGCAGCCTCGACATGGAAGTCCTTGGTGGAAAACGTTGCTCCCTTGAGCTTGTTGAGTGTCGCGTTCTTTTTTGCGTACGCAATCGCAAGCTCGTTTGCATCATTGAAGGTAACCCTTGCTTTTCCGACCTCAAGGTAGTAGCGCACTCCGCGCGAGCCGGTTGAACACAATCCGTCCAGGATTTTCGGGTTCTTAGGAAGCCTTGGCTTGAGCGCCTGAAGGGCAAGGCTGGATATTGTGCGCGAGAATTCCATCACAGGATTGAAGAAGACCATGCAGTGGTGCGGGTCGGTATAGCAGTCTTCCGGCACGTAAAGCTGGGCGGCCTGCTCGCGCACCTTTATAGCGTTTAACTTAGCTATTTTCATATAAACTATTGCCGCGCCTAAGCATATAATTCCCCTCTAATCTTTACAAAAACTGATGCGAAAATGGACCTTCTTTTTGACGACGAGTGCATGCGCTCGCTTGTGCCGCAGATGGAATCCTGCGCCAATGCAATCCGTTCGTGGCTTGACGAAAAACGCATTCTGTGCGTCCGCTACAACGATGACTGCGACGGGGTCACTTCGGGAATGCAAATCTACGCCTCAGCAAAGGCATATGCAAATGACAAACTGATTCCGCAAGAAAACGTCACCGGATTCCAGGTGCCGTCTGCAGTTTACGGAAAGCGCGATTCCTTCGACGATGTGATGCGCGCACGCGATTGTGGAAAGCAGCTTGCGGTTGTGATTACCGACCTGGGCGCGAACGCAGAAAGCGTGGACGGCCTGAAGGCACTCAAGGATTCCGGAGCAAAAGTGTGCATAATCGACCACCACCCGCCGAACGCGGATGCGCTCGCACTGTGCGACGCGTTCGTCACTTCGCACACTTTCGACAATTCCGGGGCGCACACTGCCGGGCTTGTTGCCTACGAGGTCGCAAGGAGAATCTTTGCCGACGCTGCGAACAAGGAGTGGGTCAACTGGTCGTTACAGTCCGACAAGAGCACGCTTGCAAGCGGCGACTACCCGCAGGCGAAGGCCCTGGACTACCTTGCGCACTTTTCAGAGCACGCTGTTGCAATCGAGGACTACTACGAAAAGGTCACGGACGAGCATATGCTCAAGCTCGCAACTGACCTTGCGGTGAAAGGCGAGGACAAGGCTTTGAAGATTATGAAGGACCACGCGACAACTCGCAAGGTCGGCGAGACCGCCCTGATCATTGTTGCGGACATGGCAAAAGCGACTTCCAAGACATCCTACCCGCCCAAGGGCCGGGCACTCAACTTGGTGCAGGACTACTATTGTGCAAAATATCCGGACAAGGCCATCGTATCCATTGGCTATTCGGACGACTCAATCAGCATCCGCGCGAACTCGTTGGCGCGCGAAGCCGGGTTCGACTCCAATCCCATCATCAACACGCTCAAGGAAGAGCTTCCGCACGCCATACGCAGCGGAGGGGGGCATTCGGCTGCTGCAAACGTGCGCGTTGAGATTGAGTTTGGCGAGAGCGTGCGCTTGCGGATGGAAGAACTGATTGCAATCTCACTTGAGAAGAAGTAAAAATGAAAGAAAAGCGAAACGGAAAAAAGAAACAAAAAATGACATCCTCCGCGGGCTAAAGCCCGCGGTATCCTTTTAGTTATACTCTGTCAGCGTGAGCTGACGCGGGTCGTTATCGGTGCGCACGTATTCGCGCACAGTGTCAAGGTCGGCTGCGC
>Ga0074198_1000571_pt1 | contig 35343 bp, 47 predicted proteins | sample EPASupsiteSAE323_FD_64527 | JGI IMG/M metagenome (GOLD analysis project Ga0074198, IMG submission 64527) | Bioremediated contaminated groundwater from EPA Superfund site, New Mexico - Sample SAE3-23 | ecosystem: Environmental > Aquatic > Deep subsurface > Groundwater > Contaminated ... | reverse complement strand
GTGGACTGGGGAAATGATGGTGTGCAGTCCACGCACGCTCATCTGGAGAGGTTCTACAACCTGGCCCGCGATGTTCTGGCGGACGGCGGCATCGACGAGAACGCCCCGAAGACGCTGGTGGACCGCTGGATGCTCTCCCGGCTGCAGCGGCGCATTGCCGAGGCGACGGAGGCCATGGAAAGCATTCAGACCCGCCGGGCGCTGCAAAGTGCCTTCTACCTGCTCTTCAACGATCTGCGCTGGTACCAGAGGCGCGGCGGCAAGAATCAGCTAGGCGTCGTGCTGTCGGCCTGGGTGCGCATGATGGCTCCCTTCACGCCGCACGTTTGCGAGGAGTTGTGGGCGGCGGGCCTGGGCGAGGGATATGCGTCCCTGGCGGCCTGGCCGAAGGCCGACGCCTCGCTGATCGACGTGCAGGCGGAGAAGGCCGAGGATCTGCTGGAGAAGATGCTAAACGACGTGCAGGAGATCTTGAATGTCACCAAGGCCCAGCCCAAGAAGATCACGCTTTACACCGCGCCTGCCTGGAAGAAGGAGATGCTACAGTTGGCCGTGGACGGCGCTGCGGGCGGGAAGCTGGACATGGGCGCGCTCATGAAGGCGGCGATGGCCGCACCAGCGATTGCGGCGCACAAGAAGGATGCGCCCAAGTATGCCCAGAAGCTGGCCAAGGCGGCGCATTCGCTCTCTGCCGAGGCGCTGGGGCTGGACGAGTTCGAGACGCTTGGACGGGAGAAGGATTACCTGCAAACGGCGCTGGGCGTGCCGGTGGAGATCTTCTCGGCGGACGATGCGGGAGAGGACCCCAAGGGCAAGAGTAAGCAGGCGGAACCGGGGAGGCCGGCGATTTATATTGAATAGATCGCTCGTTTGAAACTCGAATCAAAGCAATCCACCGACGAGAATGAGCTGAGGGCAATGAAGGGGGAAACGTCATTCACCCTGGGTCTCAGCAGGGGAGCTGGCAAATCCTTGGATAAATTAGGAACAAGGACCGCGAAGAAGGTAGTAGAAGCTCTGCGAGAGATTCAGAAAGATCCATTCAGACCAAGGCCAGGGGCAGATATCATCAAGATAAGGGGGCGGAAGGAACCGCCCGCCTACAGGCTGAAGTTTGGCCAGGTGCGAATTGAGTATGTTGTCTATGATGAAGAGGCTTTGATCCAGGTAGAGCGGATCTTCAAGCGAAAGGGAGACTCCGACTACAAGTGAAACCATAAATAGTAGCGGATTCAATTAGAGGATAGAAATGAGAAGCGAATTACTACCGGCAAAAAATGAGCCTTTCACAGAGGACGAACTTGCGAATCTGGACGTGGGCGAGGAATCAGAGCTTTCAGATCCACTGTGGGAGAGCGCCAGAAAGCACAAGAAGGGTGCAATAAGCCTGGACGAGTATTGCCGCAGGCGCGGAATTTGATATTCGCTGGGTCGAGGTTAATCGGCGGATAATTCAGAAGAGGACCCCAGGGGCAAGAGCAAGCAGGCGGAACCGGGGAGGCGGGAGATTTATATCGAGTGAAGGTAAGCTATAGATCGTCGGCTCCGAGTGCTAAACCTGGGCTAACGGAATTTAACCATAAGGATGCGAGATATTATGGATGAGACTCCACTGACACTTGAATATTTTTCTTTTGAAAAGAATGAAGTCGATAGCGACAGATTGCTTGCCTCTCAATCTGAAGACGACTTCATGTCGTTGGCAGTCGAGCTTCTTAAAGAGGTCGCTCAGATAACCGCAATTTTAGCGTGCACGTATAGCCACGATGGACAATTAAATCCCAAAAATTTAAACAGAAATGAAGCAATATTGAGTGGGCTACTTATTCGTTTGATGAAGCTGCAGATAGGAATATTAGATAATGTGTGTCAAAGACGTTCCGAGATTGTGGCTATTCTCTATCGATGTCTAAGTGAAACCGTTGTTAATCTTATATATTTGATAAAATCCAATTCGAATGTCCTTTATGATGAGTATGTAGACTATTCTCTTCGAGAAGAGAAGAAAATGTTTAAATTAATTGATAATAATATCAAGTCAAGAGGATTAGAGCTTTCTATTGAAAGAAGGATGAGAAATTCCATATTAGGAGCATTTGAGAAATCGGGTCTCGATATGGAAAAAATAGATGAGAAAAATTCTAAGCCGTGGGGGAAGAGCATCTATAATCGAGTTGAAACCATAGGAATGGCTGAGGCCTACCGGGGACTGTTTGGTGGTCCAAGTCATTCAATTCATGGAAATTGGCAGGATTTGCTTCGCTTTCATTTGATAAAAGATGGATCGGATTTCTTGCCTTCTGCAGATTGGACAATGCCTCGCCCTCAAACGGTTTTTTCTGTGGCCATTTTGAGTTCCGAAGCATGCATAATTTATTCCAACTCATTCTTATCAGAATGTGGAGACAAACGGAGGATTATCGACCTTATAAAGGATTGCTACGAACGTATTAGTCTAGCAGACGAACTCCATGAACGGTTTCTAGAACGAGAGACCAAAGGTAATTAATCCCTATCCGCAAGCAAACATCTCTCCAGAAGCCAGAACGACGAACCGTGTCAGCGTTAAGATCGTCACAGTCTATCGGCCGGATGAAGAGTGGTCAGATTCCTGAAAGAGAAGATGCAAATGATTTCTGATTCCCATGATTGCTGTTGCGGTGCAGGCAAGATGCGGGAAGGCGGGCATGATTTTATGGCCAGGGTTGGGGATGAGATAGTAGTTATTAAAGATGTTCCGGCTCTTGTCTGCGATACATGCGGCGAGGTCGAATATACTCTGGATGTATCAAGAGAGATTGATGTTATCATGAAGGATTTCTTCGCGGGACGACTGTTGGCAAAACCCCTGGCTGCGGGGGAGATCGCATTCAAGCCCCAGCGTGCGGACTCGATGGCATGAGCATTTTTCTCTAAGTGGAACTCCGAAGAAGATCACGCTCTACACCGCGCCCGCCTGGAAGAAGGAGATGCTGCAACTGGCCGTGGACGGAGCTGCGGGCGGCAAGCTGGACATGGGCGCGCTCATGAAGGCGGCGATGGCCAGCCCGGCCATTTCGCCGCACAAGAAGGATGCGCCCAAGTATGCCCAGAAGCTGGCCAAAGCGGCACATTCGCTCTCTGCTGAGGCGCTGGGGCTGGACGAGTTCGAGACGCTTGGAAGGGAGAAGGCTTACCTGCAAACGGTGCTGGGTGTGCCGGTGGAGATCTTTTCGGCGGATGATGCGGGAGAGGACCCCAAGGGGAAGAGTAAGCAGGCGGAACCGGGGAGACCGGCGATTTATATTGAATAGAAACTAATATTAAGGCAAGGATGGCGAATCCCATAAAAGCATCTGGGATTCCTCATATTGCTTTCTATTCTATCTGCGATAGATCTAATCAACTTCATGTGGTGTGGATTTCCCATGAAAAAATCTAAAATATTGACAGAGCCTCCTGAAGAAACAAAAATATGGAGATATTTAGATATAAGTAAAATCATCCTTATGCTAAGCAAAAGAGCTTTAATTTTTTCAAGAGTCGATAACTTGGATGATCCCTTTGAGGGTTCATATTCCAAACCATCTATTAAATTGCGCAAAAGCTATCAAGAGCGCCTATCTGAAGAGGATAACAAGGACTTCTTTGAGTTATATAAAAAATTTAGAGCATATACTTTTGTAAATTGCTGGCATATGAATGAATTTGAATCTGCAGCTATGTGGAAATTATATCTTAAAAGCAATGAAGGAGTAGCTATTCTGAGTACTTACAAAAATTTAATGAAAACATTAGATAAAAGAAGGGGCAACAAAGATATCGCAGTCGGACAAGTTGAATATATAGATTATAATAAAGATTTTATGACTGATGAGAATCCATTATTTGCTTTTTATCATAAACGCAAATCTTTTGAACACGAGCACGAATTGAGAGCAGCATTTACACGGATACCAACTGAAAACGGTATTTTTATAAATCTGGCAAAGATCAGGAAAAAGGATTATAATGTTGGCATAGATCACTCTGTTAATTTGGATAATATTGTTGAGATAGTGCCAATAAATCTAAACACATTAATAGAAAAGATCTATGTACCACCCACAGCAGACGACTGGTTCAAAGAAATTATCGAATCCTTGTTAAAGAAGTTTAGAGTAAAGGCCAATGTGGAAAGATCTCAGTTGGAAAAAGATCCAATATTTTAATTTTAGAAATTGAGTTTCATAACGACGATATTAATTGCGAGGATCAGAAGATGCTAAATTCCAGAATGGGAAGATTAAAATGAGTTCTGGTGCTCATGATTGCTGCCGCTGTGCAGGCAAGATGCGTAAAGGCAAGCATGATTTTATGGCCAGGGCTGGGGACAAGATCGCAGTCATCAAGGATGTTCCGGCTCTTGTCTGCGATACCTGCGGCGAGGTCGAATATACTCTGGATGTATCAAGAGAGATCGATGTCATCATGAAAGATTTTTTGGCGGGACGGCTGCTGGCAAAGCCACTGGCGGTGGGAGAGATCGCATTCAAGCCACAGCGTGCGGACTTCATAGCATGAACGGCTTTTTCTCGATGGCGTAGGAATTAGAAAACCATTCAGCCGTCCGCATCTTTCGGTAACATGCTCCTGCGCCCTCATGCGCCCGCCCGTGCGTGCACGCGGGGCCCGCCTGGCGGCCAGCGACGCGGAGCCCGGACGGCCCGGCCCACAAACGGCGAGCCACGAGCGCAGCCGGGAGCCCGCCAAGGCAGCAAACGCGGTGCATAAAAAGAAACTGTTCTGCTCTCCACAGGCTCGAAGCTTTGATCTATCAAAAAGACATAACATTTCCGCAAATGTATCTTAACGATCTCCTGAAATCGAGGCGTGAAGAGATCCTCAAGATCGCAGCCAATCATGGCGCTCGCAACGTGCGTGTCTTCGGCTCCGTAGCACGAGGTGAGGCCGACGCCCAGAGTGATATAGATCTTCTAGTGGAGTTCAAGCGAGGGACGACTTTGCTTGGACATGCAGCATTGATCCATGATCTCGAAGATCTCTTAGGCGTAAAAGTGGACGTAGTTAGTGAACATGGCTTGCGAGAACGCGTTCGGGATCGCGTCTTAGGCGAGGCGGTGGCACTTTGAGGGATGATAGAGCTTGGCTCTCAGACCTTCTTGACGCACTCATCAAAATTGAAAAATACGCTGCAAAAGGTGAAAGGGCATTTTACGAAGAAGAGCTTATCCAGATATGGATCATATATTATATCCAAATTGCAGGCGAAGCGGCAAACCAATTGTCTGATTCCCTTAAGACGAATCATACGGAGATTCCCTGGAAGGGTATTATCGGCATGCGGAATGTATTGGTGCATCAATATTTCGGATTGGATTTAGATGAAATCTGGGATACGGTTTCCACCGATTTGCCGATGCTCAAAGCCAAGATACAAGAGCTTCTGGCCGAAAACAAAATAGTTCCATCGGTAGTTGAGACTTAAGAATTTTATGCACATGTTCCCGCGCGCCCTCATGCGGCCACCCGTGCGTGCACGCGGGCCCGCCTGGCCGCCAGCGACGCGGAGCCCGGACGGCCCGGCCCACAAGCAGCGAGCCACGAGCGCAGCCGGGGCAACAGGCGAGGCTGCAGGCTAAGCCATAAAGTCGCCAGTGACTAAAGTTGAGGGACACAAAAGACTATTATTCCATCAAGGATGATATCTTAGTAATGTTTGCAGAATACATCTCGGCGGCAATGGAGAGAGCGACTTACGAGATCATCGACGATCCCGAACCTTTTTATGGAGAGATTCCCGAGCTGCAAGGCGTATGGGCCAACGGCAAAACCCTGGAAGAGTGCCGGAAGGAACTGCAGAGCGTTATTGAAGGCTGGATAGCACTAAAGCTGAGATTGGGCCATCCCATACCCCCCATCGGCGGCCAAATTATTAATGTGTCTGCGGAGCCGGTTTCCATTGTCGAATAAGCTTGTACCTATTTCAAGACGTGAGCTGATCAGGCGGTTGGGCAAATTGGGGTTTGTGGGTCCTTATCCTGGCGCCGATCACGAGTACATGTCGAGGGGGCTCGTAGAGGCACGCATTCCAAATCCTCATGGCAGCGATATCCGCGCAGATCTTCTGCAGAGGATTCTAAAAAGAGCAGGAATCAGCCGAGAGGAATGGTTTGAAGTTTCATAGGCAACATAATAAATCGGATTTATGAATCTGCGTCCTTTGCGGGCTGAAGTCTTGCACTTCCGCCTTGTTGCCTCGTCAACATGCTCCTGCGCCCTCATGCGGCCACCCGTGCGCGCACGCGGCCCGCCTGGCGGCCAGCGACGCGGAGCCCGGACGGCCCGGCCCACAGGCGGCGAGCCACGAGCGCAGCCGGGGCCCGCGAGCATCATGCGGGTAAGAGATGTGCAAGGAATGGCCAGGCATCGTAGCTAGTTGAATGAGTTCATCAGGCTGCAAGAAATATGCCGCATCTCCAAGGCACAACTGCTCAAAGCTCTTCGAGCATTTCAATCAGCACATCCTTTGAGATGATATTTCGGACTGAGACGTCCACTAATATGTCATGAGCGTTCCTTTTGCAGGTTCATCATGCAATGGAACTGTAATCTTGTGTTCTCCGGCATTGGTTGACTTTCCTAGCCGAACATGGCTCCTTTTTGCCGAATTATTTCATATCCCAATCGACAGAGCACCTTGATGAGCCGTTCACCGCTAACAACCGGCTGCTTTCGCAACGGGATGCACCTCAAACTCAGAAATTGATAAGACCTTCAGCTCTTCACCTGATTCCAGAATATCCTCAAAATGAAGGCTTGTCGCCTCTTTGATATTTTCCATCAGTTCGTCTTGGGTCTTTCCTTGCGTGAAGATGCTGACGCCTATTCCACGGGCACACCAGAACTCGCCATCAAAATATACTTCAAATTTCACCAGCATCAGATCACCGTTTCTTTGCTGAAAACACTATTGCTATTGCTTGATATTTCTAGGTTCCCCAAAGAAAATTTGCGTGCTTTGGCCGTTTCCCTGTCCACCGGGCAGCGAGTGATGTATAGTGAGGCGAACATGCATCCACTCAAGACGGCGCAAAGCTGATGACCAGCCCACGCCTGCCTCGCTGCATTGGTAGCATGTTCCTGTGCCCTCATGCGGCCACTCGTGCGTGCACGCGGGCCCGCCCGGCGGCCAGCGACGCGGAGCCCGGACGGTCCGTACCCACGGGCGGCGAGCCACGAACGCAGCCGGGACCGGAAGCTGCAAGAGAACGATGCTGCCGGGAATCTGATCGCCATTTTTTTCTGATATCGCAGAGTAGCTTTATATTGGCATAGCGCAGAAATAGCATCCAATGAAGCGGCTTTATGATTATACAATAGTCCTTCGCCCGGATGATAACGGCACATTCGTAGCCTTCGTGCCGGCCATTCCAGGTTGCCATGCTTGGGGACAGCCTCCCGAAGAGGCACAAACCGAGCTGCTAAACGTCTTTGAAATGATAAAAGAAGTCTGAATGGTGAATGTATGGCCGGCATACCAGACGAACAATATGTTATTGATGCGGAAGGCAAAAAGAAAGGAGTTATCCTGTCCATAGAACGCTATGAACAGATGACTGAGGATCTTCACGATCTTGCGATTGTTGCCGAACGCAGAGATGAAGAATGCGTCAGCTTGGATGAAATGAAGCGACGGCTAAACCAAAATGGCGAACTATAGCATCAGTTTTAAGCGGTCAGTTGAAAAGGATCTGCGTCATCTCCCGCAAGATCTTATCACCCGGGTGATGGAGAAAATTGAGAGCTTAAAATCTGAACCGTTTCCCAGTCAGTCAATAAGGATATCCGGTGCCGAAAGGCTTTATCGCCTACGTGTCGGTGATTATCGAATTATATATGAATATGAAGTTGATTCGAAAACAAAGGAGATAATCATACATCACGTTCGTGATAGAAGCATTGCGTATCGATGTATTTGAAATCACTTTCTGCAGCATCCGTATGACCAGCCCACGCCTGCCTCGCTGCATTGGTGGCATGTTCCTGTGCCCTCCGGCTGCCACCCGTGCGTGCACACGGGTCCGCCTGGCCACGCACGCGCCCGGACGGCCCGGCCCACAGGCGGCGAGCCACGAACGCAGCCGGGGCCAGAGTGATAGTTGGCTCCCCAAGCAATGAAATGCGAGCTAAAAGCTATATCCCATCACAGACAATAGACCCTGCAATGTTCGCAGAGTACATCAAAGCGGCGTTGGATAAAGCAGTCTATGAGATTATTGACGATCCAGAGCCCTTTTATGGCGAGATCCCGGAGCTTCAGGGCGTTTGGGCCACGGGAAAAACGCTGGAAGCCTGTAGGGATGACCTCATGAGCGCTCTGGAAGACTGGATTGCCTTCCGCCTTAGAAGCGGAAGATCTATTCCGACAATCGGCGGAGCTTCAATCTTTGTCTCGTCAGAACCGGTAAGCGTCGTTGAATAAGCTAACCCCGATCTCACGGCGGGATCTTATAAGGCGATTGAGAAAGTTGGGATTCGATGGTCCATATCCCGGATCGAAACACGAAGTTATGGCCAAGGGAGATTTATCGATCATAATTCCCAATTCACATCGTGGCGAAGATATAGGTGCCAGCTTGATTGCGAGAATCTTGAAGCAAGCAGACATATCTCGGCAAGAGTGGCTTGATTCAAAGTAAAGCACACTAAATCCGTTTCACCGTCTCCTTTTTACACAATCGTTGTTTGCAATCGCTTGACGGACGCTTGCATATTTTATCTTCATGAATTCATGACGCTAAGTCCGATGGCCAGCCCGCCTGGCCACGCACGCGCCCGGACGGCCCGGACCCAAGGGCGGCGAGCCACGAGCGCAGCCGGGAGCCCGCCAAAGCAGCAGACACGATCGATGAGGCCCTGGAGAGCAAGAGCATTTCATCTCCCTTATCTATTTAAACATAGACTTCTACATATAACAAAAAGATCATTCGATAAAACGAGGCAAAGGATACCAAAATGAATCGATTTGCAGATCTGAGGGACAAGATATTGCCCGTGCTCAGGCCTTACGTAAAACGCATTGCCGTATTCGGCTCATTCGCTCGCGGCGAGGATACTGCAGAAAGCGATATTGATCTCCTTGTGGAACTTAAAGCCCCGGAGAAACGCCCAAGGCTCGGACTTGGGTGGTTCGGCCTGGAGGAAGAGCTTGGCTGCATCCTGGGAAAAGATGTGGAGCTGATAGCCGAAGGCTCACTTAGCCCATATTTACGACCTTACGCAGAAAAAGATATGGTTCTGCTCTATGATGAAGGATGATTCCGTCTACCTTCACCATATCATAGATGCCTTCATGCAAATAGAGTATTACATTGATGGCGTCTCCCATGAAGAATTTTTAAGCAATAAATTGCTTCAGGACGGAGTAATAAGGCAATTGGAAGTGATGGGAGAAGCGGCACGCAATCTCTCCGACGATTTGCGCAATGAATATCCTCAGGTTCCCTGGCGTCAAATGATCGGTCTTAGGAACCGTATGATTCATGCCTATTTTAATGTGAACCTGCAAATTATCTGGGAGATTGTTCAAGGGGATCTTCCCGACCTAAAGCGGGAAACGGAGAGCATCCTGGATAGCATTCGTAAGGAATGTGAAGGCGAAAGCAAGAACTGATTTAGCAAACTTTCAAACAATGGAACGAATATCTCCATTTACCATTACCCTGCGCCCTCATGCGCTCGCCCGTGCGTGCGTGCACGCGGGCCTGCCTGGCCACGCACGCGCCCGGACGGCCCGGCCCCACAGGCGGCGTAGCCACGAGCGCAGCCGGGAGCCCAGCAAGTCCGCAAGCATTGACTCTGTAAATAATGATAGCGCCTGGCTTTTATACGCTAACTTCTACAGAAGACGCCGTGGTAGTAGGCTCGGGTATATTTAGAGACTCGGCCTTCAGCCCTTCCAGATGAAACTCTATTGCCTCTTTCATCAACTCTAGCGTTTCCTTTCTCGTCGGACCGGTAGCTATGACACCGGGCAGATCCGGGCAATAGGCTGCGTAATTATTTTCAGCCTTTTCAGTTATGATCAGATACTCAGTCATCTTTCCCGATCTCCTTAATGCCACTTTGTTTTAGCATGCTGTTCAAGGTACCTCTCGGTACTTCATCATCCAATTTTCCTGAGATGGTTACCAACCACTCTTAAAATGGTGCTTGTACTGTCTGTGACTGCCTCTTGTTCGATCAAGGAACCATCCATCATCTTCTACCAGCTTAATGACGGCTCGGACTTTCAATTATTGACCCCATAGAGATAATTGATCACCCATAATAAGCCTTTTTGGACATATAATTGATTTGCCCGATGTGCTGATATGTTTTCGCCAACTGTAGTCAAGCTCATCTGGATGATCCAACGCTGCGCCCGACGTATGCTGGCTGACCAAAGCCCGATGGACAGCCCACGCCCGCCTCGCTGTCCGGCAGCATTCTCCCCGCGCTCTCATTTAGCCACCCGTGCGTGCACACTGGCCCGCCTAGCCGCCAGCGACGCGGAGCCCGGACGGCCCGGCCCACAAGCAGCGAGCTACGAGCGCAGCCTGGACCGGAAGCTGCGAGAGAACGATGTTGCCGTGAATCCGATCGCCATTTTTTTTCGGATATCGCAGAATAGCTTTATATTGGCATAGCGCAGAAATAGCATCCAATGAAGCGGCTTTATGATTACACCATAGTCCTTCGCCCGGATGATAACGGCACATTCGTAGCTTTCGTGCCGGCCATTCCAGGTTGCCATGCTTGGGGACAGACTCCCGAAGAGGCACAAACCGAGCTGCTAAACGTCTTCGAAATGATAAAAGAAGAGCACGAAGAAGAAGGGCGCATGCTTCCAGCAGATGTTGATGTGTCGGCCACTTATGCCTGCCAAAGCTAGGGATCTGCAAAAGGTCGCCAGAAAACTCGGATTCCAGATGGTCCGACAAAAGGGCAGCCATGCCAGATGGAAGCATCCAGACGGCAGGGCAACTACCATTCCGATACACGGCAACAGCGAAATCGGAAGCTGGCTGTTCTACGAAATCCTCAAGCAGTTGGGCATAAACGAAGAGGATTTCTGCAAGCTATTGGAATAAGGCGCAACGCCCGTATTTCTCGCAACGACCCAAAACCTGCTATCACGGTACCCAACATCCAAGGTGGCCCTCAGTAGAATGCTCCCTGCGCTCTCATGTGGCCACCCGTGCGTGCATGTGGGCCCGCCAGGCGGCCAGCGACGCGAGACCGGACGGACCGGGAACAGGGGCGGCGTTAATTATCGCAAAATACAATCTCATTTGCCAATCGATGCTAAATAAGATCTGGCAAAATCCATGAACTGCCGCAGGGCTATAACGGGATCGTCATCGATATTGCTCTCCTCGACAGCATCTTGAGAGCCGTTATGAAAGTGCTTGGGAAAAGTTGACACAGTTTTCCAGTTGGTATCTGGAAAATTGTCATGACGGAACATGCAACCGTCCACATGCCTCCGCTCCCAATGGTATGAGAAACGATCCGAGACCTTGAGCGAAAACCATACGTCGATAAAGGAGTTTCGGATCTAAAAAACCCAAATGGGACTTTTCGCAGCATCCTGAGAAGATAGATGAATGATGAGGGAAGTTGAACTCAATTGTTTATTCGCTTGAAGAAGATCGGAGTGGAAGGAGAGTATGTGGAGATGGACTTCAGACGGTGACATAGACCCTGATGATATCCCACAATCCCAGATAAAATATGATCAAATCCGGTGACCAGTTCATCGCAGGCCGCTCCGGCGGCGTGGTCGGGGCCGTCGTCCCCTGGCGAAGCGCGTTTGCAGGCGTCGCACCGGCGCACATCTTCCACGCCGCGGGCACGCATAGCCTGCGCGTGGGCGGCCTTGCTTGCAAGGTAGCCTACATCCCCAGCGACGCCGATCTGGCCTTCTTTCCAATAATGGGAGCCTGCCGGCCCACGGAGCTTGGCAAGCCGAAATTGGGCGAGGCCGAACTGAAGAACTCGCAGCGCACCATGTTGTGCCGCATCTCCGACACGTCCTGGTCCATTGCCTACGTTGTGCTGCCTATGGGCAATTTGCCTGGGCCCGGCGACAGCGGCAGCCCGCTGGTGCAGGACGGAAAAGTGGTGGGGCTGCTGCTTTCGCTAAACATGCACACCTGCAAGGGAATCGCCATATCGGCGGAGATGATTCGAGATGTGGCGGCGAGAAAGACTTAGCATTTGGGCTGGAGTCCGTCATCAGAAGGAATAGACATTATTTTCATCATCCATCATGTCCGCCACCAGCCGATCGTAAAAATCGTCAAGCACAGTCGCCGCGCCCACGCTCTTCACGCCTCTCGCCTGCATATCCTCCCGGCAGACGTAAGTCCGAACATGAGACTGCATAGCCACCGCCAGTACTTTCGGGGAATCGCCGAGCAGATTGAACACACCGTCTCCCGCCAGATACAAAACGGCATCCTCCGTCCGCTCCACGAGCAGCAGGCAGAGCTTTGTTCGCTCGCTTCCCGGCGGCTTTGTCAGGAGGAAGATGTGTCTCCTCAAGCCTTCTGCAATCCCTGACTCGGATTTCTGAGCGCGCAAATCGGAGTTGATCACAAGATTATCCTTCCTGCTTCTTAATTCCGGTCCTTGGAGAGATGCGATGCCTGCTTTTCTATAATCGCAGAATCCTACAAAGCCAAATCCTACAGTACGACCAATCCATCAGCATCCGCCATCCTGTTCAGGAAATAATCCTCATCCGCCAGATCCACCAGCTCGATCAATTCCTGATTCATGAGGCCGCGTTCCAACAGGGAAGGCTCATGGGCAACGACCTTGATCTCTGGATAGGCATAGAGAATATCCGAGAGATTTGCGGTGGCTAGAAGACGGCTGTCCTGGCCGGCCAGTGCCAGGTAAACGCCGTCCGCATAAAGGCCCAGCGTCAGGTCCATCTTGATGCTCACCGCAGCGGCATTGAGCAAGCCGTAAGCTTTTTCGCTTCCGTAGGGGGCCCTGTCCAGCAGGTAGAAGATTGATCTCATGTAATTTTTAGCCCTCCAGGCGGACCTGCCGGCTATCCCATCCATTTTATCCTGTTAATGCCATCACCCGATCGCTGCACTTCAACATCTTCGCCAGATCGTAGAGGCTACCGATCACAATTCCCGGATAGTAGTCCTTGCACACGCCGCCGTCCTCCGGCAGATAGCCCCTGGCGGCGGCACACCTGGAGCAGGCCCTGATCACGACGCCTTCCGCCGCAAGATCCCGGAACAGCTCGCCCGCGTTTTTGAAGATGGACGGGCTCTGTCCGGCTTTTGGTATGTGGACCGCATCCAGATAAAGGAAAATATTCACCCGATGCTCCTTCAAAGCCGCCCTGGCCACTTTCGCCGCCATCTCGGCATATTCGGAGATGTAGGGGCCGTCCGTCAGGATGATGATTAATGTCTTCACAAATACTCTTGCAGCGTCTTGAGGTGTTCGAGATTGGTCGCATATTTCGCATCCAGTAGCGGCGTGCATTTATCGAGTGCGGTCTCGCCGCCCACCAGCCGAATGGCAAAGGAGTAACAGCTCTGCTCCCCACAGATGCGGCAGTCGGTCTTGGGAAGATACTCATAAATCTCCGCATGGTCCACCTTGACCTTTTCGCGGGGGACGGGAGTGATGCCCTTGGCGATGGCGTTGTTGATGGTGTTTCTCAGGTCGTCCAGGACATCTTTCGCCTCCCGCTCGCTTCGGATCATGGTCATGGTAACGTTTCCCGTCGAGTAGGCGGTGATCATGATATTGTTTTTCTGGATGATGAGCGCCCCGATCTTATCCGAGTACCTGGCCCTGGGAAAAAGCGGCTCCAGGAGCTTGAGCGCGCCGCCCAAAGGTGGCGAGACTCTGGCAATGATCCTGAACTTGGTTGTGTCGGCAATGCAGGGAAGAAGCTGCATGATCTCGGTAATCTTGATGGGCTTTGTTCCGGCGAGATCTTTCTTGACTTCGACGGGCTTTTCCGTTTTGGATTGCATGAAGTTCTTGCCAAACTCGGTTATTGTGACAGTGCCGTCCTTTTGCTCGATCAAACCTGCCTGCTGCATCATTTGCAGGTGGTAGTCCAGCATTGACGCACCGGCTGCTTTCTCGATCTCCTCGCGGCTCCTGTTGCTCTCCACAAGCATGGCCATTATCTTCCTTCTCGTGGCATTTGCCATTGCATTGCTCACGAGCTTTACATCTGCCTGTCCACCAACCATATTGTCCACCTCATTTCAGAATTCGTTGTGGGGCTGCTCTTTCTCATAATCGGCATGGATTGTCGCTCGAAGCAATGCGGGATATGCTTCAAGCTTCATTTTTTCTTAAGCTGCTTAACTGAGTTGAACATATCCAAAACTGCCTCGTTAGAGATCCTGTAATGACACCATTTTCCCTGCTTTCTCTCTTTTATCAATCCTGCGTCTTCGAGTATAGACAAATTATGGGATATGGAGGACTGCGGTTTTTTGAGAGCCAGCATTATTTCGCCAATGCAAAGCTCCCCTCCGGTCAAAAGCTTAAGAATACTGAGGCGCGTTGTATCGGCTACCGCCTTAAAGACCTTTATCTCGGCGAGCAGATCCTCTTCATCTATCTTTTTTGCCTGAGCGCACACATGGAGGCATCGCTCTCTGGCCACGCTCTGGTCTCCATAAAGCCTGGCCAGAGTATTTTCTGCTTCACAGCAGGCGCTATTGTCTCCGCGGGATTCTTTCTTTACCCCCGGCAGAGGGACCGGCAATCTTTTGCTAGGGATCATGGGCAATTCTTTATCGATCATCAGCAACAGCCTGCAAAGACGATTTATTCAGCACAAATCAATCCATTTATTCATATATAAGGATTTCTGGATTCGATTCTAAGCTGAGGGACGTTATGATTCGGTCGGAGGAGTGAGGCAGACTATGGAGGTTCCTTCATGAATACTTGGCAAAAATTGGCGGAAAATTCAATAATGCAGAGGGCAATGAATTTGACCATAGCAGTCGAGAAGAAGAACCGAACAACAAAACCGGCTAAAGGGTATGATTCACTGCGCTGCGTGGCTCAAGATCCCCTCAACCTTGCGCCAGCATCATAAGAGGGGCCATGGAGAAGATTGATCTCAAGAAGAGGTTGAAGAATCTCTATCAACCATCAAGCAAAGAGGTTGTTCAAGTTGACGTCCCGACCATGAACTACTTGATGGTGGATGGGTCTGGGGATCCCAATACATCTAAGGAATACTCAGATGCAATCGAAACCTTGTTTACTATTTCATATGCCGTGAAGTTCATGGTCAAGAAGGGTGCGTTGGCGATCGACTACGGAGTCATGCCGCTGGAAGGCTTATGGTGGGCCGACGACATGTCAAAGTTCTCAGTGGAAGATAAGTCCGGTTGGAAGTGGACGATGATGATCATGCAACCTGATTTCGTCACAGGAGAAATGATCGATAACGCCGTTGCAGACCTGAGAAAGAAGAAAAAGCTTTCTGCAGCCTCGACGGTGCGTTTTGAGGCTCTGTCGGAAGGAAGATGCGCGCAGATTCTTCATGTTGGCCCGTTCTCCGAAGAAGGACCGACGATTGAGAAAGTACATCAGTTCATTGATTCCAGGGGCAAGCGAATTGGAAAGCATCACGAAATCTACCTGAGTGACATCAGGAAAGCTGACCCTGCTAAATGGAAAACCGTAATCAGACAACCAATGCAATAGAAAAGCACGAGATGCGAGTTAGACATGAAAATCGTTATTCGCAATGAGATCGAGTCGGACATCAAAGCGATATCGGAGATCACGAAAGCAGCTTTTGATACTCTTCCAATCAGCAATCACACGGAACAGTTCATTATTGATGCACTGCGAGATGCGAACGCGCTTACAATCTCATTGGTGGCAGTTGCCGGGGAAAAGGTGGTAGGCCACATAGCCTTCTCGCCGGTGACCATTTCCGATGGCAGCCTCGGTTGATACGGCCTCGGTCCCATCTCCGTCTTGCCGGAATTTCAGAGACAGGGTATCGGGAAATCGCTGATCCGTGAAGGCCTGTCCTCGCTAAAGTCATTGGGTGCAAAGGGCTGCGTGCTCGTGGGAGATCCCAACTACTACGAGCGGTTTGGCTTTCGAAGTCCCAAGGACCTGGTAATTGAGGGGGTTCCGCAGCAGTTCGTTCTTGCGCTGCCGCTTGAGGAGAGCCGCGCCAGCGGTACTGTGGTATTTCATGAGGCCTTTGCTGCAACCGGCTAAAGGAGAGCTGGGGCCAAGAGGCGAAATAGGGTGCTGTGACCCGGCGGCTGTGTTCGCTGGCGCCATATTCAGCATAGGTGAGATCAAATGGAGGCCATTTCCGCCCTTGTTCATCAAAACCACTCTTGAAGAAGGACCATACAAAGCCGGCTTTGGGAGAAGAAGCCATTGGAGGGTAATCCATGTCTGAATCCAAAAGGACACTGAAACGTCCCAAGAACCCAATGCCCCTCTTCGTTCGAGACGCTCTCAACGAGTGCGGGTTAATGGATGCTTATCTTGCGCGTCCTGCGTACCAGCAAAATGATTATCTCGGCTGGATTGCCCATGCAAAGCTTGAGGCCACTAAGACAAAGCGCCTCAACCAGATGCTTGACGAGCTAGAGGGTGGAAGGTTGTACATGAACATGAAATGGAAGCCCCGTGCGCAACGGGACTAACAATTCATCGCAGGAGCGACGGCCCTGACGGGCAGCGGCGCAAGCTCAAACTCTGGGCATTTTACAGATAACAGGAGAATGTGGAGTGAATCCCTCCGAGTGAACAATGAGTAAGCAACATCAACACATTCGCATAAATCAGCTTGAGGTGGTTTAATGGAGTTCGATAACAAAGTAGCAATAGTGACCGGTGCGTCAACCGGATTGGGTGAAACTATAGCGGAGGAGTTATTTCAACGAGGGGCCAGTGTAGTGATTGCCGCCCGTCATGAAGAGCAGGCCCAAGTGGTTGGGGACAGACTCGACCCTACCGGCAAGCGTATCTATGTATGCAGAACGGATGTCAGAGATCATCGCTCTGTTAAGAATCTGATAGACACTACGCTGGAACGCTTTGGTGCCTTGCACCTTGCGGTCAATAACGCAGGTATTACCGGACCGGGGGGCATTGCAATCCCTGATTATGACATCTCTGAATGGCATGACGTAATAGAGACGGATCTTACAGGAGTGTTCTTCTGTCTCAAGTACGAGATTCCGGCTATGATCAGCAGCGGTGGTGGTTCGATAGTGAACATGTCTTCGGGAAACGGCGTTGTCGGTCTCGCCGGACTTGCTCCCTACACTGCCGCCAAGCACGGCATTATAGGTTTGACTCGCTCGGCAGCGCTCGAATTTGCAGACAAGGGCGTGCGCATAAATGCTATTGGGCCAGGATATGTCGATACCCCGCGAATGCGTGAAGCACCGAAAGAGATGCTTTCTCAGTTTGCAGCAGCGCACCCCATGGGCAGGCTAGCGAAACGGAGAGAGGTGGCCTATTTGGTGGCTTTCCTGCTCTCTGACCAAAGCACGTTCTCGACCGGTGGATTCTATCCGGTAGACGGTGGTTATACGGCACGATAACGTAGCTTTGAGCGCACAGGACTGAGATTTTGAGATTGAAAGATAAAGACAGCCCAACGGAGAGTTGCGCCGGATCGCCTATGAACCTTGTGAGCTTTGTGTTAGCCCAAAGACAAAGGCTGGGTCTACAAACTGGGAAGATGACCCTTTGGGGGAGAACCATAACGAAGAATCCATCCTTTGGGGTTATGGGGCCAAGAGACCCCACGCCTTCAGGCCGGGGATGAATTGGCCCCGTATATGATTACTTTCACGGTACTCAGATCGACTTGAAATAATTTTAAGCCAATCCCCACTCAGTTCCCTGGGGAGTCCAGGAAACAGTCCTTCGGCATCCTCGGAGGGGGGGGCACTGTGCGATCTATGAAAGGCAAAGTGCTAGCCGAACCAGGCGTTCCATCGGAACGCTCATGCCTCCGGTGAAGTCGTTAGAGACGACAATTAAAGGAAGGGAGAGATTGACATAGGAGAAAATAAAATAAACCAAAACAACTACACCGCAAAGGCGCATTTCTACTTGAAATCCATATGCAATGTGAAACCAAATAGGCGCACAGGGTCATTGGGAAACCAGGACGCAACGGATTTCTTTGCAGATACCATTCGTACTTACGGATATGAAGTTGATGCCACTCCTTTTGAGTGCCTAGACCATGTCTGTAGTGGTGCATTATTGACCAATGAAGAAGAAGCTTATGAAGTCTATGCCAGCCCCTATACTTTGGGATGCGATGTCTTGGCTGAACTGATCACAGTCTCGACAATGGAGGAACTGGAAAGCACCAACTGCGAGGGAAAGATTCTGCTAATGAGGGGTGCAATATGCTCAGAGCAATTGATGCCGAAGAATTTTATCTTCTACAATCCAGAGCATCACCAAAAGATCATTGCCCTTTTGGAGAGCCGCAAGCCAGCGGGAATAATCACCTCCACCGAGAAGAAACCGGAACAAGTAGGGGCGCTATACCCATTTCCGCTAATTGTAGACGGGGATTTCGATATCCCAAGTGTTTACTGTCGGGATACTGTGGGAGATATCCTGGCAGCCAAGGGTAGTCTATTTCGGTTGATGATCGATGCCACTCGACTTCCATCGAGAGCAACAAACATAATTGCCCGATTAAACGCCGGAGCAACGAGAAAGATTATTATCACAGCACACATTGATGCTTACGAAGGATCCCTGGGTGCTTCAGACAACGCGTCTGGTGTAGTTGTATTGCTTCTTTGCGCGGAGATGCTGTCTGACTACTGTGGAGAGTACTGTATTGAAATCGCCGCTTTCAATGGTGAAGACCACTATAGTGCGGGCGGTGAGATGGACTATTTGAAGCGACATGGGACTGAAATACCTAAAGCTATGCTTGCCGTGAACATCGATGATGTAGGCTATAAAAATGGGAGGTCAGCCTACTCGTTCTACGAATGCCCTCTTTCACTCGAGAAGAATGCTAAAGATATCTTTCAGCAATTCAAGGGCTTAGTGCTTGGCGAGCAATGGTTCAATGGGGATCATATGGTTTTCGTGCAGAATCAGATTCCATCGGGGGCCTTCACATCCGAATGCATGGCCGACCTGATGAAGACTGTGACCCATACATCCTTAGATACACCTGATATCATTGACTGCCATAAGCTGGTTGAGGTTGCAGAGTCACTGAATGCTTTGGTAAGATCGCTTTAGATATGGAAAAGAAAGGTGGAGATGCCCGCAGTGCGGTGAGATAATCTGTGTTCACAAGCCACAATGTCTTTATTGTCAGCATACGTGGCGTTGAAAATGATCAAAATACTTACAGACAGATTAACTAAGGCAGCTATCAGACGGCTTACTACCGCCGGTGACGCATATCATTAGCCAAAGAGGATAAAGCAATGGATAAGCGGTATCAGGTCTTTGTGAGCAGTACATATCAAGACCTCCAGGAGGAGCGCCAAGAGGTTATGCACGCGCTCTTGGAGTTAGACTGTATCCCGGCGGGTATGGAGCTATTTCCCGCAGCCAACGAGAGCCAATGGTCACTAATCAAGCGTGTAATAGATGACTGCGACTACTATCTGCTAATCCTCGGTGGACGATATGGTTCATGTGGTCCAGATGGAGTGAGCTATACTGAAATGGAATATAGACATGCACTTGAGATTGAGAAACCCACGATAGCTTTCCTCCATAAAGATCCCGGCACAATTCAGGCCAACAAGTGTGAGACCACGCAGGAAGGTAAGGAGAAACTAGCGGCTTTTCGAGCGTTCGTGGAGAAGAAAATGTGCAAGCAATGGTCATCACCGCCAGAATTAGGTTCCGTGGTTAGCCGCAGTTTAATCCAGTTGATGAAGACAACTCCTGCCATTGGCTGGGTCCGAGCTGACGAATTGCCGGACAAGAATGCTACTCTCGAACTTCTGAAGTTGCGTCGGCGCGTTGAGGAACTGCAAGCCGAATTGGCGCGAAGTCGGACGACAGCACCAAAGGGAACAGAGGATTTGGCACAAGGTGACGAACTTCACACACTTAGATATAGCTTCTCATCAAGAAAAGGGTTCGACCCCAGCTCGAATTTGACGAGCACGTTTCAAGCAACGTGGAATGATATGTTCGCGGTTCTGGCACCGCTAATGATTAACGAAGCGTCCGAGGGTGCGCTTAAGAATGGTCTTGACCGCATCTGTCGGGACAGGAATCATGACAATTTAGCCAAAGGCAAGGATCTGAAGGATTGCACGCTGAGCAACTTCTCGTTGAATGGCGAAGATTTCCAGACAATAAAGGTGCAACTCCGCGCACTTGGGCTAATTGCCAAGAGCGGAAAAGCGCGAAGTGTCAAAGACGTGGCCACATACTGGACTCTCACTCCATATGGAGATGAGGTCATGACACGTCTCAGGGCCATTAAGCGAACAGTTGTTGCTAAGGAAGGAGCCGCCTGAAGTAGCCAATCTGAAGAAGAGAACGGTCAAGGGATAACAAGCGTTAGAAATTGTACGGTGAACTCGGACTCCCACCTGAGAAGCTTTTTTTATAAAATGAACAAAATTTGATTAGTTGATAAAAAAATAGTGACGAATCGAAATTTTCAAAGCCTCTAGCTCTCGCACATCCCTTTCGCCCCCCCAAAGTACCTCTCCTTCAGCTTCAGAGCCACATTCACCAGCGCAATCAACACCGGCACCTCGATGAGCGGCCCGATGACCGCCGCGAAAGCCTCCTGGGAGGCGATGCCGAAGACTGCCACCGCTACTGCGATCGCCAACTCGAAGTTGTTGCTGGCGGCGGTGAACGACAGAGCGGCAGTGTTCTCGTAGTTCACGCCCAGCCTGTAGGACATGTAGAAGCTGACGAAGAACATGAGCAGGAAGTAGATGACCAGAGGCACGGCCACTCTGACCACATCCAGGGGCAGTTCAACGATGTACTCTCCCTTGAGCGAGAACATCACAACGATGGTGAAGAGCAGTGCGATCAGCGTGAGCGGCGAGATGCGCGGGATGAATTTTCTTTCGTACCAGGCTTGTCCTTTCGCTCTCATGAGCAGAACCCTGGTGATGATGCCCGCCAGGAACGGGATTCCCAGGTAGATGAAGACGCTCTCTGCAATCTGGGTGATGGTGACGCTCACCGCCATGCCTGCAGCTATGCCGAGCCACGCGGGCAGGACGGTGATGAAGATGTAAGCGTAGACTGAGTAAAAGAGCACCTGGAAGATGGAGTTGAGGCCCACCAGCCCGGCGCAGTACTCAGTGCAGCCGCAGGCCAACTCATTCCAGACGATGACCATGGCGATGCAGCGGGCGATGCCGATCAGGATCACGCCGTACATGAGATGCGGATAGTCCCGCAGGAAAATCACGGCCAGGGCAAACATCAGGATGGGGCCGATGATCCAGTTCTGAACCAGCGACAGGCCCAGGACCTTGCGATCCCGGAAGACGCTGCCCAGCTCCTCGTACTTCACCTTGGCCAGGGGCGGGTACATCATGAGGATGAGGCCGACGGCAATGGGAATGGATGTCGTGCCCACTTGCAGGCTCAGGATGAATTTGGTGATGCCGGGGGCGAAGTTTCCGATGCCGATCCCTAGAATCATGGCGGCAAAGATCCATAGAGTCAAGAATCTTGATAAAAAGTCCAAACCGTTGCGTTTCCCTTCAGCCATTTTAGCCCCCGTCCTCCGTCACCACAGAATTCCGCAGTTCGTTATCGATCGCTATTTTCAGTTGCATTTTCAGTTGCCATTGATTTTAATTCGGTACAAGCTGTTGCTGATTGCATGTCGCATTTCTTGGCATCCGCCCGGCATACCATTTCGGCCAGATCGTCCCGAAAAGCGAGCATGAGGTTTTCAAATAAGCCATCTTCAAGATCGCTCCTCGGCTCTTCCAGTGTGTAATACATCCACAGTCCCTCCCGTCTCGCCTTCAGCAGGCCTACCCGGCGCAGGATGGAAAGATGGCGCGACGCTTTGGTCTGAGTGATTCCTAATGCAGCTTCAATCTGGCAGACGCAAAGCTCTCTTTTATGGAGCAGGATGACGATTCTCAACCGCGTTTCGTCGGAGAGGGCCTTGAATAAATCGACATGCAGACTCATCGGATTTTTTGGATTCATTGGATTCGTCCGATCCATCAAAACTATATGCGTGTATGCGAATATATGAATGTTTGCAGGTGTCGGATTCAAAACAATGCGATGTGATATTCGCTGTTCATGTAATAGTAGGATTTTCTTATTTAGCTGAATAATCAGAAAAACTTAAATACTCAGAAAATGCATGAGATTTAGGCCGCAAGATGGTGCAAATATGAATGATGAAAATGGAGCGGAATCCTGCTGCATGGCGGGAAAAATGAGCTGCTGCAAAGTGGAATCGATCGTCTCCGTGGATGAGCGGGGACAGATGGTGCTACCCAAAGAGATTCGGGCGAAGGCTGGCATCCGGGCAGGCGACAAGCTCGCCGTGGTGAGCATGGAAAAGGACGGCAAGATTTGCTGCCTATCTCTGATCAAGGTCGAGGAGCTTGAGGCAATGGTCAAGTCGATCCTCGGGCCGGTCATGGATGAGGTCTTTAAGAAGTAGTGCGGAGAATTTATCATATCATCTATATTTAAAATTAAATTTAATAATCAGTGGATTTTATACTCAGTGGATTTACTAATCATTGGATTTGAATTAAAATTTGCTGGATGTGGTGATGAAAATATGCAAGACGAAGAAATAAAGAAAGTAGTCCGGGCCGGATATGCTCGCGTCGCCCGGCAGAGCGGCTCATGCTGTTCCTCCTCGTGCTGCGGATCGGCCAAGCCCAGGGAGATCAGCAAGAAGATCGGCTATTCGGAAGAAGAGATGCAGGCGGTCCCCTCCGGATCGAACCTGGGGCTTGGATGCGGAAATCCGATCGCGCTTGCTGAGATAATGGCGGGTGATACCGTCCTGGACCTGGGGTCCGGCGCAGGATTCGACTGCTTCCTGGCCGCGGCCAAGGTCGGTCCGACGGGCCGGGTTATCGGCGTGGATATGACGGAAGAGATGGTGGTGCGGGCCAGAGATAATGCTGCGAAGGGAGGATACCAAAACGTGGAGTTTCGCCTCGGAGAGATTGAGAAGTTGCCCGTCGATGACGGCAGCGTCGATGTGATCATCTCCAACTGTGTCATCAATTTAGTTCCAAGCAAGGAAAAGGCTTTCCGCGAAGCTTTCCGCATCTTGAAGCCCGGCGGCAGGCTGATGGTCTCGGATATCGTTCTTCTCAAGAAGCTCCCGGACTTCGTCAAGGAATCGATCGAAGCCTACGTCGGCTGCGTAGCCGGGGCTGCCATGAAGGAGACTTACTTGAATGCCATGAGGTCGGCGGGATTCAAAGAGGTCACGGTGGTCGAAGAGTCCGTCTTCCCGCTGGACTGCATGACCAACGATCCCACTGGGAAGGCGATACTGCAGAGCATGAAAGGATCTGCTGAGGAGATCAAAAAGATTGAAGGCTCGATATCCAGCATCAAAGTTCGCGGGATTAAGTCAGCCTAAATCCATCAGTTCGAGCTGGAGGACCGGCTCGATCCCTTTTATTTGATCGATTATTTTTGCATTAAAAATCCATCCTATTGCAACACTATACGAATTCACGAAAATTTCTTACAATCATAATATTCTATATATGAAAACATTTCGATGAAAAAGCTATATATCTCAGCCAGCACCAATATCATCCTAATGTGTGAGAGAATGACTCCCTGTCAACCTGCATTATCTACGCGGATAGAAAATAAACGGATTTGTGCATGCCCGTATGCTGATGATCCCGTATCCTACAAATCTGATGCAGAAGTGTCCGAAGATGCCTTGATGCAAGGCATGATGGAGATATCAGCTATCTCGCTACCGGATGAACCTCATAAATACTACCGATCTCATTAGATCTTGACATTAGCTTATGCATGAAACTATAAGGAAATGAGATATAATTTTACTCCCTCTTTCTCAAACCGATCTCCTCACAGACGAAGTTAGGCCTGCGTTAGTGCTCTATCACGATCTCGAAGATATGCAGCTTATCGTCGCATATATTACGACCCAAATAAAATATGTTCCTGGACCATTCGAGAGATTAATATTAAAAGGGACGGAATCGTTTGACCGATCCGGATTATTGTACGATTCTATGATAAGAGTTAATTGGATGATGACAGTCAAGCGTATTCTCGTGTATAGAAAGATCGGGGAAGCAGACGCAGATTTGCGTGAATGGGTAAATCAAACTGTACCAGAGTGCCTTGCCATATAATTTAAGGCGATTTTTAGTTCATCATTGTTATCAAAATCTGATGCCTGCTACATTCCGTGAAGGGCAATCTATTTATAATCCTTTAATTAACAATTGTGATCGGTGAGATAAAAATGAGGGATCGTCTTTGCTGACGCTGCAATCGAGCAGCCGAATACGAATTTAGACCGCCTGCCGCCATCAGCCAAACTGGTCATCAAAGTGCTGGAGTCCGGCAGCCTCATGACCCAGAAAGAGATCATAAACAGAACGTATCTGCCCGCCAGGACGGTCAGGTATGCCCTGAGCAGGCTCAAAGAAGAGAACCTTCTGCAGCAGCGGTTCTACTTCCGGGATGCGCGTCAAAGTCTCTACGGGCTGAAGACCCTTGCCCCGGAGGTGATGACTGCATAATCCTCTTTTTTCCGTTTGATTATGATTATAGAAAAGCAGGCAGAAGACCCCTCACTTTCAAGGGTGGGGATGATATGCCGTACGCTCTCAATTAAGCAGATAACTATATATCCCAATAACTGCTTAAACATAATCTATGCTCAAGGCATATAAATTTAGGATCTATCCCACCAAGTCCCAAAAGACGAAGATGGAGCAGACCCTAGATCTATGCCGATGGACATATAACAAAACCTTAGAGATTCGTAAGACTGCTTGGGAGAAGGAAGGCAAATCTCTGAACAAATACGAAACCAATAACATGCTTCCTGAATGGAAATCCAAGAAGCCTGAGCTTAAAGAGGTCTTTTCTCAGGTGCTTCAGAACGTCCATGAACGAGTTGATCTTGCTCTCAAAGCTTTCTTTAGGCGTGTTAAAGCGGGTGAGAAGCCGGGATATCCCAGATTTCGTGGAAAAGGTAGATACGACTCGTTCACCTATCCTCAGAAGGGATTCAAGCTGGAACCTGGAAAGCTCTATCTTTCCAAGATCGGGGAAGTCAAGATCAAGTTACATCGAACAATAGAAGGCAAGATCAAGCGTTTGACCATTCGAAGAGCCGCCACAGGCAAATGGTTCGCTTGCTTCTCCGTTGAAATTGAAGATATCCTCCTCCCCCCTGGAAAGACGGATCTATGGTAGGGATCGACGTTGGTCTTGAGTCCTTTGCAACTCTCTCAAACGGAGAGAAGATCGCCAACCCCAGATTCTTCCGAGAAGAGGAAAAGGAGCTTACCAGAGTCCAAAGGAAGCTGTCTAAAGCTTCAAAAGGTACTCCCGAGAGGAGATCCGCCTTAAAGGTCGTTGAAAGAGTCCATGAAAGAATCGCTAACAAAAGATATGAATTTGCTCATCGGGTCAGCCGTGATCTGGTTAATCGATTCGGCTTGATTGCATTTGAAGATCTAAATATTCAAAACATGATCAAGAACCACAACTTAGCGAAGAACATCGGAGATGTGGCTTGGAATATGCTGGTGACATTAACATCCTACAAAGCTGCAAATGCTGGTTCGATGGTAGTCCTGGTAGATCCAAGAAACACTTCTAAGATGTGCTCAAGGTGTGGTATTCTGGTTGAAAAGGATCTCTCGGAGAGGGTACACAATTGTTCCCAATGCGGCCTCTCCTTAGATAGAGACTGGAACGCGGCAATCAACATACTCAGATTGGGATTACAATCTGTCGGAATCAAAACCGTAGAAGCCCGTCCCCTTTAGGGGGCGGGAGTGGTCACATAAATGAAACGCAATTCGAAATGACTTAAGAGCATGATGATATGAAACACATAAAAGTGCAGCTTGCCAAGAAGCAGGCCGACGGTTACGTTATTCCACTGGGCGCGATCAACCTCGTCAATGTTGTAACCGATGTGGGAATGGTCGGTTGCGGTGCATTTGATGTGGCGGCTTTGAACAACTTCGGCTACCCGGCTGCCAAGGTCAGACCGTCGAGCGGCAGCTCCATCGCCACGGTTGACGATCTGATGGCAGGAATCATCAAAGAGGTGAATCCTGCGGCGGAAAAACTGGGATTGAAGGTCGGCATCACCGGAAAAGAAGCTCTGGAACTGCTGTGATTTTTTTTTCCCCCTAAAAAGGCTTAAGATATAAAGGAAAATATAAAGGAAAAGCGGAGTCGTTAGCTCCTTTTTCCCCCTTATTTCTTGGCCCCGGCTTTATCGTCCTTGGCGTAAACATCTCTCAGATCCACGACCTTCCTGGATTTTCCTGCCGTTCGCGGAATGGAGCCTTTCTCCACCAGCTCGATCTTGCTGCGCACATTTAGAACGGATTTGAGCTTCTCCTCCGCCTTCTTCTGGATTTTAGCCAGATCCTGCAGCTCTCCCGTGAAGGCTTCATCCTTCATCTCCACCTGGATGCTGATCTCGTCTAAGCCGTGCCGCTTGCGGTCAACGACGACCTGGAAGTAGTTGCCGATCTCAGGAATGCTCACCAGCACGTCCTCGATTTGGCTGGGGAAGACGTTGATGCCGCGCACGATGAGCATATCGTCCGCCCGTCCCAGGAAGCGGTGCAGCTTCCGGCTGGTGCGCCCGCAACTGCATTTTTCATCCATGATGTAGGTCACGTCGCCGGTATGGTAGCGGATGAGCGGCATGGCTTCCTTGGTAAGCGATGTTATTACCAGCTCGCCCGGCTCGCCCGGTGCGCAGGGCTGCTCATCCTTATCCAGAATCTCGATCAGGAAATGGTCTTCCCAGATATGCAGACCGTTCTGCTCCTGGCACTCGAAAGCGACACCGGGGCCCATCATCTCGGACAGGCCGTAGGAATCGTAAGCCTTGATGTGCAGCGCCTCCTCCAGCTCCTTGCGGGACTCGTCCGACCAGGGCTCGGCACCGAAGCAACCGATGCGCAGCTTCAATTTATCGACGACGCCCTTGGCCTTGGCAGTCTCGGCCAAATAGAGCGCGTAAGAGGGCGTGCAGTGCAGAACCGTCACGCCGAAGTCCATCATGATCTCAAGCTGGCGCTCGGTGTTGCCCACGCCCGAGGGCACGGCCATCGCGCCCATGCGCTCGATGCCGTAATGCACTCCGAGGCCGCCGGTGAAAAAGCCGTAGTTCACGGCGTTCTGGAAGATGTCTCCCTTGGTGACTCCGACCATGACGAAGTCCCTGGCCATCAGATCCGACCAGGTGGCGATATCGTTGGCGGTGTAGCCGACGACGGTGGGCTTTCCCGTGGTTCCTGAGGAGGCATGAACCCGGACGACCTCATCGCGCGGAACGGCGAACAGGCCGAATGGATAATTTTCTCGCAAATTCACCTTGCGAGTGGTGGGAAGCTTGGAGAGGTCCTTCAAGCTTTTAATATCCTGGGGCTTGATCCCTGCTTCATCCATCTTGCTGTGGTAAAACGGGACGTTCTTGTAGACCCTCTCTATGACGCTCTTGAGCCTTTGTAGCTGCAGCTCTTCCAGCTCATTTCTATTCATTAGCTCCAATTTCGGTTGCCAGTAATTCATTTTCATTCCCTGAAGAATTTGATTTGCGTGCTTACATGCAACATGCTAGACAGTGCCATTGAGTTGAGAAAACGTCGGAGTATATCAATACTTCCAATGCGAGATGCCGCAGGGCACAGCTCGGATAAAGCCACATTTGCAGACGGTTTTTCAAGTGCTCATGCATAGATCGAAATGATGAGAACTGAGATTCATGAGCACCAGTTTCATGCAGATGCTCAAATCGGTGTTCTAAATTCGACGCTCATGCCGATCATACCGATGCTCATACCGATGTTCATGCCGATTCTCCCGCAAAATGGGACCGGCAAATTAGCTGAATCTGATGCACCTTCCCGAGAAAGCATGTCCGCGCCGGTCAGCAGTCCCCTATCCATCTTCGCATCATCATGTCACGCCGATTCGCAGCAGAATCCGCGGTGTCGATGGATAGTTTCACCATATTTTTAAATAGTTCGTTGGAGTGATTAGTATGGTTCTTTATGATCAACAAGAATTGCCGGCGGATAACAGCCAAAAGGATACGCGGATAACATGGAGCGATGATGATCTGGAAGCTGGATGAAATGGATGTCGCAAGAAATTCGAGGATCAATCAAGCGCCATTTGGAACGATCGCTCGTTGCTCGCAGATCTGCAATCTTGATGCGATGAACGGATCAATATATGGTGCATAAATTATAAATTATCCAAAGGGTGAGCTAAAATGGCTATTGATCCAGCAAAAAATAATGCGTTTCAAAAGAAAATATACTTGGAAATCGCGTTGGCCACGTTCCTTGGAACTCTTGCCACAAATATCGTCAACATCTCTCTGCCCGCGATATCGAGCTACTTCCGAATAGATACCGGCCTCGTTACCTGGGTGTCAATTATTTACTTGCTGGTTTTGTGCAGCACGATCGTGGTTTTCGGGAAAATGGCGGATATCAGAGGCGCAAAGAAGATCTTCCTGGCAGGCTTCGCCGTCTTCACCATCGCATCGTTGCTCTGCGGTCTCTCTCTGAATATCTATATGTTGATCGCCTCAAGGGCTCTGCAGGCCGTGGGAGCGGCCATGTCCATCGCCGTTGGACCGGCCTTGATCGCCACACTCCTTCCGCCGGAGTCTCGCGGCAAAGGCATGGGTTACCTGAGCACCTCAAATGCAGTAGGCATCGCTCTAGGGCCCGCCATCGGCGGCTATTTGACGACCTACCTGAGCTGGAGGGCGATCTTCTTCATCAACATCCCTATCTGCATATTTGCGATAATCCTGGGAATGAAGGTTATCCCGGAACTGCCGGGCACGGAGGCTGGAGAAAAGCTTGATCTGACCGGTGCCACCCTGCTCATAGCCTCATTAGCAGGAGCGGCATTTGCCATGAATATGGCTGGCAAGATGGGCTTCGAGTCTCTGTTCGTTATCGGATCGGTTCTCATTTTCCTCATCTTTGGCTTTGCCTTCTTCTTCAGGGAGAAGCGAACTAAAGAGCCCCTCATTGACCTGGGGATGCTGCGCAACGGATGCTTCTCCTTTGCCAATATGGCCTCCATGATGTCCATGTTGATCTTTGCCGGAGCCATGTTCGTGATGCCGTTTTACCTGCAAGTTCTGCGCGGCTACTCCGCCAATATCGCCGGCCTGATCCTGATGGCACCGCCCGTGGTCATGATGCTTCTGGCTCCCTATGCCGGCAGCTATGCCGACAAACACGGCACTATCAAAATTTGCATCGTTGCTTCCATTCTGGCGGCGGTGTCTTTCGTCTTGCTGCACACGATTGACGAAGCGACACCACTGTCGCTCGTAGTCGTTTACACGGTGCTGATGGGCATGTCCATTACGCTATTCGTCTCTCCCAACATGAGCTTCATCATGGGGAACTGCCCCATGCAATACCGGGGCATCGGCTCCAGCCTGACTATGGGCATAAGATATCTGGGATCGATGATCGGAGTTGCATCATTTGGGGCGGTGTACGCCGCCCATTTGCCTATGGCCGTCAGCAGCTCAACTCATATATCCGGCCACCTTTCCCCGGAAGCTTCCACGGCTCTGGCCGGCGCTTTTCATAGCTCCTTTTTCCTGGGAATCGTCTTCAGTGTCCTGATGATAGTATTCACCGTTTTAAGCAGGAATGGCCCGTGCGTTCGATGCAAATTACAGAAGACTGAAGCGGATCAATTATCTGCAAAATTATCCGATGGACAAGAAGAGGCGGCTTAGAAGATGTTGTGGCATAGAAGATGATGCGGCTTTAAGGATAAGATGCCGCTGATTGCAGGACTACTGATTGCAGAACCACTGATTGCAGAATGATGAAACTTCGAGCATTGCCCAAAGACGACCGAGCGGCAAATTGCCAATACGAAGCGGGTCATTTCTCGAAGGTCCAGCTCGCGGGCAAAAAGTAGTCTGAGCAAATTTTTGCGTTAATCGATCTTCTCTGTTCTAACTTTTTTTATTCCAGGGCCAGCGTTCCTCAATCTCAACTATCAATGCCCAGCTGAGGATGGTTCTGATGAGGATCAACAAGGCGAGGCCCTCCAGATTCACAAGGCTCGGCTGCAGGACCACGGTTCGAATCACATCGGCTGCAACCAGTATCTCCAATCCCAAAAGAAGCGTGCGGGCAATGCTCGTTTTCAATCGATTATAGACGAGAAGGGAGTCTGATTTTCTCTTGTAGCTGATGAGCGCGTTAAAACTTGCGCAAAGGACACCACAAACAATAAGCAGCACACCGATAAGTTCGATGATTGATCCAAAGAATTGCACAACGTCTGAGATGCCTAATGGAAAGACTTCCATACTAAACTGGGTATTGGTCAAAAAATTTAAAGCTTGTTATCGGCCCGATCATTTCAGCCGGGGTTTGGCTTCATGCAGGAGCCATGTGTATAGCATAGTCGTCTTGCATCATGTGCATAGGCATTGGTCCCTTGGGCATTTTCGGCTCATTTTTCTTGCAGTTGTCGCACTCTTTTGGCAACTGGTCGCAGCTTGGGCAATGCTCTTTGCATTTATCTGTGTAAACGTAGCAGTATTTGTCGCAGAAATCATAGCAGCACTTGTCGTAATGGCATTTGTTTTGGCATTTGTCGCAAGAGCCGTTGAAAAAGTATTGTCCGCCACATTTGTCACATTTCTTGAACCAGTAGCATTCTTTGCCGCACTTGTCACATCGACCATCGGTCGCATCGCAAGCATATTCATGGCCGCAGCTTGGGCAGTATTCGAAAAGCTTGCAGCTTTCACCGCAGTAATCGCATTTGCTGTCGCAGCGATGTTTTTTGCCGCACGAATCACATTGGACGACAAGATAGCACTTTTCGCTGCACTTCTCACAACATTTTTTGCCATCCTTGTCGAAATAGCAATTTCCATCATGTTTGTCATCGTGCTTGTCGTCATGCTTGTCTGATTGTTTCATCATGTCCCAATTCGAGCCGTCATACTTTTCTTTATCATACATTGCTGAATGATCCGGCTGTGCCAGGGCTACACCCGCGAGTACCGACAATACAACCAACAAAAACAGTCCGTTCTTCATCGTCTGCACCTCTACCTTTTTGGGATATTTTCGATACATTATGTATTCACTAGATTTTAAACATTTTGCTATATTTCAGTTAGTATGATCCGTCACTATCTGGTAAAAGGTTCAATGTAGCATTACATTTGGGGCATTTTTATCTCTAAATCAGCACATGAATTAATTAAGATTTTTATGCTAAGCCTGATGCCTCATGCTCAACTACTTTCTGATAAATAACCTGACACGGAATGCTTGCAGAATGTCGATTCAAAAAAACAGGACTGCTGCGGCATCGTTGTCGATCCTATCAAGCCATCCTCATCGATTTCATGCCCATTGACATTTGAGATGATGCAGAGATCCGATGCAGTCATCTGATGCAGTCTACATCTGGGGTGGTGGCAGCGCCGATCCGGCCAATTCGCCTGGGCGGGGCGGCGTCTGGATATTGTCATCGCTTTCATGCCGCAACGCGGCATTCAGATTACAACAATTCGTATTGAATTATTAAACGACCTTGATCCATTTCTTCCCGTCACAACCACGTCCGCCGAATAGGTGCCTGTCGCGACATTTGCCTTCCAAATGGCGGAATATGCGTTCCTGGAAACGAGATCAAGAGCTAATTTATCCACAACTTCGCCTGCCATGTTTTTAATGAATGCAAAGGCAGACATCCCCGTTTCATTTTCACCGGAAAGATAACTGTCTTCGGATGAATTTTCTCCCTGCGCCCCGCCCGGCAAAGCTTCGTTATTCCTCGGCCCGAAGGTTGCAGATATCTTCAGGGCGCTCTTGGCCACTACCGGATTGGGATTTGCGTCCGCATTCAGCAAATCGATATCAATTGCAGGATTATCCGCCACACTGGATTTGAGAGAATTGCTTTGATTGAGATCATTCTTCGCATCCGAATTGGTGTTTGAATTTGTGTTGGAATTAAACTCGGAATTGAACTTTTCATTATTCATACGGGAAGCCTTTGGCCCTGACAGCTTGGGTGTGCTATCCGCGACCTTGCCGTTCAGAAAATCCGTCGCCGTCTCGGTCCAATCCGGCACCTTCGCGCTGCATGCTGTGCATTCTGCAAACGCACCTTGAACATAGATCGCTGCCAGCGCGGCAAGGAGCACGAACGCAAGAAGGACTATCGGCTTTGCCGCAATTCGTTTCATCTCAAAATTGCCGGGCTTTGGCCCAAATTGCTTTGAATGCGTCCATATTCCTGATAACATAAATTATGCGCCTTTTATTCATATGGTTTTTTTGGTATTCGTATGGATTATGAGTGACCTGGTTTTTTTTTCCATAGCTTTCTGGAATGGGTTTGAAAGTGTCTTTGTATCCGATCTGTTCCTCAGCCGCACAGCTGAATGCGGTAATGCGCTCCTCGCGAGGTCCAAGACACTTCCGAAGTTGCCTGGTGGCTAAAAACTTACCTCTACCCAGTACTTGCCTCGGGGCGGAGCTTTTCTTATGGCCTCTTCTCGCTCCATATTTTGAAGCTCGTCCAGCCAATCGTTGAGCTTCTTGCCCGGGTTATGCTCGGTCCAATATGATTGGAGCCTGATATGTCCGTCGCACATATGGTTTAGGCTCATGCCGCGCCTGCAGATGGGGCCGCTGCAAGGTCCGTGGCCTTTGAGGTCGCACTCTGGATTTGTCATTGCATTTCCCTTGAACGTTGATCGAGCTTATCAAGATTTTCCAAAGATCTTTTCGGCGATGAGATGATTGTGACCAAACAATTATATCGCAAGAAGAGTCCTATCCGCAATTATATGAGGGAGCTGGAGGGAGCTTGATTCATGGGAGAGAAAGATTCTAAAGTAGACCAAAATGACGGTTATTGGAAGCACTCATCGACGGATGCCGTCATTGGCATTCTTCTTTTTGTCTTGACGTTCATCGTGTATTTGAGGTTCTTGGCACCAACGATCTTCACAGGCGATTCGGCAGATGCGACCTTGGCATCCTATGCGCTCGGCATGCCTCATCCACCCGGTTTTCCAGTTTATACATGGATCGGACACCTGTTCACGCTCATTCCCATCGGCGATATCGCATATCGGGTCAACCTCATGTCGGCATTCTTCGGAGCCCTGGTGATACCAGTAGCATATGCAATAATACGATCGTCGGCTCAAAAATTTGAAGGGCGTCTTTCAGAGAGTGCGTCTCGCTTTGGGGCAGTCGTCGGATCACTGGCCCTGGCATTTTCCATTACCTATTGGGCTCAGGCAGAGATCGCCGAAGTCTATACGCTCAATGCATTCTTCATGGCATTGATGATATTCTTGTCTTTGACGTGGGCAGAAAAGAGAGAGCCAAAGCATTTGTATCTGCTATCCATCTTCTTTGGATTGAGCCTGGGCATTCATGCCTCAAATATTCTTTTTGCGCCGTGTTTTCTGGCGTTTTTGTATCTATCGGATGGAAAAGCTCTTCTTGACCGGAGAACGCTGCTTACAGCAATCGCTCTCTCTCTGGCAGTCGGCGTGATCCAGATCGTCTATCTGTATATGAGAGCAATGCAAGTTCCGGCATACACATACATGGACATTCGATCAATGGATAGCTTTCTGTCATATATCACGGCAAAAGAGTACTCAGCTGCGCCTTTTTCCGTTTCCCTCTCGTCAGGAATCTCTATGTATGTCGAATTCTTGGCAGCAAACTTCTCTCTTGTTGGAATGGCCCTCGGAGTAGCGGGATTTGCCCTTTCCTTGAAGAGGGACTTGCTGCGATCCGGCTTTTACATATCCCTCTATGCGGTGAACGTTTTATATTTCGTGCGATTCGAATCGGGAGACATCGCCGACAAACTCGTTCCATCTTTTGTGATATTTTCCATATTCATAGGCTTGGGGATATGGGAGATCCTGAATATGGTACTGGGGCCGCTGGCCAATGAAAATGATTTCAAAAAGCTGCTTGCCAAAGACAACCTCGGCAAGGCTATCCTGGTCGTGCTGGTCCTGATCATATCAGCAGTCGTCCCTGTCACGTCCTATACCGCCTATTATCAGGAGATCGATCAAATGAGGAGCACGCAGCTTCCCTTCTTTCTATTGGATGCTCTGAAAGAAGTCCCGGCCAATTCGACGATCCTTGATCAATGGGCCACTTGTGAGCCGCTCAAGTATTATCAGGTCGTGAACAATGTGAATCCGACCGTTGAGATAGTGGGTGCCGATCCCGTAGATTGGACCAGTCGCATCGATGAAAGAGTGGCGAAAAGAAATGTCTTCATGGTGGAAATAGATGAAGATGTATTGAAAAAATACAGCGAGATACCCGTATTGAATATGCCGGGCGTCGGCGTTCTCTACAAGATCTATCCCGGCAAGATGTCATTTTCTTTGGAAAATCTCACCATGATAAATCCGATAAACGAATCATTCGACGGAAAGGTGAAGCTGCTCGGATGCAATTTGCTTCAGAAGACAGGCGAGAGGGGATTTGGGATAACATACTTCTGGCAAAGCCAGGAAAAAACCTCGAAGGACTTGATTATTTATATAGATCTCGTGAATGAAGAGGGAAATCCGGTGCTGGAAGATGTTCATGCTCCGATCTACGGCATATATCCCACCTCAAAATGGATTCGAGGCGAGATGCTCGCCGAGAACTACAATGTGCGATTGCCGCCCACGGTCGAACCTGGAAAATATCAAGTATTTCTGATGGGAATATGGAATCAGGAAATCCCCGGTGATTATGAGAGAATACTCCTCGGCAATATCGATGTAGGATGAGCTGCTGCCGTCATGGTGGCTGCAGCACTTTTTAATTTGCTTGCCGAGTTAATGGTGTATCCCACATCCCGCAGGTAAAACCTCTTATCTGAAACATTTTTATCTCAGTAGGGCTTTCTGATATCGAAAGGGATTGAAGGGGTCCGAATGAAGCTATCAACGCTATCGGTCGATCATCTGGGGTTAGTGGCAGGAATCTTTGACGAATTGGGTATTTCCGAAGTCATTGACAAGGCAATGCC
>Ga0074198_1000569_pt1 | contig 35475 bp, 35 predicted proteins | sample EPASupsiteSAE323_FD_64527 | JGI IMG/M metagenome (GOLD analysis project Ga0074198, IMG submission 64527) | Bioremediated contaminated groundwater from EPA Superfund site, New Mexico - Sample SAE3-23 | ecosystem: Environmental > Aquatic > Deep subsurface > Groundwater > Contaminated ... | reverse complement strand
ACTATGTTGCGTCGAAGATTGTAAGATCAGAAAAGAGGCCGGCCAACGGAATCATATCAACTGCTCGATCAGGGCTTTCATCCGGCTTGAGGTCGTTAATCGCATCAATAACATCACTATCTACAAGGCCAAATGGGAGATTGTCAAGTCTGCCATCGCGGGCTATCTGGCTCAGCCAAAATATGCGCTCTGATTTTTTTTCTGGGGGTTTTGCGTAAGTCCTATGTAAATATTGACAGGAATCAGGAAGAGGAGGATCTGGAGAATCAAGGGAAATCTGTATTTTATGGATATCACCCGGGTTAGAGGGTTATAAGGTAAAGGTAATGAGAATATCGGAATTTTTTTAAATGGCGGGCAATTTTTCAGAAAACCCGGAAGGGAACATTCCCCGACCCGCGATAATTGTAAGTGGGGGGGTCGGGAGGGGCAAAAATGTACTGCCCAATTGTGGGATCGTTCCATCTGCCCATGCACATTTTTCAGGCTATCACTCTCGTAAAATGCAGTAAAATTTATCCAGAAATGGAGAGCGGAATCATAAGATGTCATAACCCGTTTATACAATTACCCCCACTGACCCCCCATTGATCCATCTGGTTTTAAGCAGGATTTTGATCATTATTACGACGTTAAATTGTACCGGCATACCATTTTTGTGAAGAGGGGGGTCGGATAGGGAAAAAGTGCAGAGCACCCGGGATTCACAAAACGGGCTGAAATAAAATGCAAAAAACACTCGGAGGTTTACGGTTTCAGGCAAACGGTTACCCCACGGGAACCAGTTCTTCCGGAATCACAAGAGAGCAGCACGGGGATATCCGGGCATAGCCTGCCGTATGCAGGAAGCAGCGGGCTTAAAAACTATAGTAAAAGAGATTAGTCTTCTGTGTGCCCGACGATTGCGAGCTGGTACATCCAGTCCATGAGCGGATGGCATTCCTCGACAACGCATTCCAGTTCGCAGGCGATACAGGGGATCAGTTCGTCACCTGCAAGGAGATCCCGGGGTTTCACCGGCTGGCGTTTGGCGCGGAGAAGATAGGTCTTAATCCCGTCTTTCTTATGCTCGATGCGTTCAATAAGTCCGCCTTCTTCGAGTTTCTTGACAATGCGGGAGCATTTCCGGCTGTCTACATTGAGTTCTTTCCAGAGCTCGCTCTGGAGAACGCCTTCAGTCCTTGACTGGATCAGCTGCAGTGCCTCATCAACAGGATCGGTCACGTACGTCCACCTTTATCTCAGATAACCGGTGCGATCGTCAGGATATTGTTGCCCCGTATCACAACGGTTCCAAGGCTCCTGCCCCGCTGGTTATCGACAAACTCAATCGTTTCTTCCATGTGGATGTTCAGGTACTCATCCACCGCAACAAGGCGCCCCTGAAGTTTCCGGCCTTCATCTTTTATCTCGACTGATATTTTGGAATCCACGAGCGCAAACACTTTTTTTATCGGCAAAACAATTCCGTTAACCATCTGCCCTAATTTGGGATGTAAGATAATTAAAGTTTGCTCATGATACATCCGGCCGCCTGCATGGCCTGCCGGAATATACCAGGAATTATCCTGAGGGACAGGTAAAGCCGGAAAAATAATTATTCGGGAATTGGTTCCCAGCGGTTGCGGAACTGCTTCTCGATACCGGGAAGGGTCGTGTATTCCATCTCCTCAAGGGAGAGACGGTGCGGCTCGAACGGCCCCTGGTCCCGGATAATATCTGCAAGCTCATTGCACCGGGCCCGGACCCGGTCGAAGCCGATATCATCGAACATATCTGCAGGACCGATCAGCTCGCCATTGCTGACCTGGAATCCAAGACAGATCACCCGGGGCGGCCCGTCAAACCGGGTCATGTTTGCATCCGGCAGGCCGACCGGCATGAACGGCCCGTGATGGGACCCGCGCATCCAGCCGGCAACAATGGTCGGGGTGCAGAACGGTTCGAGCACTTCACCGACCGAGGGAAGGCCGCTCTGGGACCGGACAATCATGACCGGGTCGTCCTTGCCGATATAGCGCCCTGCCATCAGGTTCAGCCGTTCGGTGCTTGTCGATGCTGCAATGGTCCCGTCTTTTCTCCAGACGTACTTGATCACGTACCGGGAACAGGCACCGATATAGGACAGGAGGGTATACAGCTCTTCCGGCGCCCTGAACCGGATCCTCCGCTTGGAAATGACATCGTGCACTTCAAAGATGAATCCCTCGTGCATGCTGGGGTCGATAACAAGTCCTGCCGTATTGAAGGGATCGGCAAAAATCTTGTAAAGGAAGAAGTTCCATGCGCCGGGCTCAGTTTTGTCGGCCATGAAGATCAGGACCGGATCCGATCCCCGTTCCTCGAACTCCATCTCGGCAACACCGGGCCCGAGGCCCTTGATGTTCCCGGAAAATGCATCGGAGAGCATGTCCTGGCCTGCACCATAGAGTTTCATGCTCTTTGCAATTTTGGTGCATTCCATGAACACATCCCATGCAAGCTTGTGGACGTTCTCGTTGTCCACGCCATGGGCATGGGTCATGATCAGTTCGAGATCATCCCCGCAGTGCGTGACAAAGGAATCGATCAGGAGTTTTCCCTTCTGATCTTTGAGCATCTGCGCTGCCTTTTCCAGGAGCTTTGGGTGGATGCGTGAATGCCCCGGATAACTACCTACATCCGCCTTGATGACGGAAATTGTGGTTTTCGGCATGAGAAATCACAGTATGAAATCTCTTTTTGATATTAAAATATTACGGGATTTATTTTCCCATGTATTTTCTTATGAGGGATGCAGACCCGTACGAGCTGAACGCCCGGAAAAAGACAAGGCTTTCTGCATAGGTCATGGCGACAATTGCCTTGTTGGTCTCTTCATCCACGGCATAGATGTCCCGGAAAAACTCCTTGATTGCAAACTTGCAGTTGCCATCGAAGATCTGGCGGTCGGACTTCCCGGGATTCCTGGGCCGGTATTTTTCAAGGGTCCATGCCTGGATGTCTTTGTACAGGGACGGTTCGAATACCTTGAAAGTATTGAAGACAACATCCTGCCAGAATGTCCCGACATTTCCCTTGATGATATCCCCTTTGGGGAAATGGAGGTTGATCAGGTCGCGGGGTGTGCCCGTGATCCCGTGCTGGGCGATGCCGACATGCAGGTTGTTTTCCCGCAGGGCTTTTGCAATCGCTTTTGTCTGGGGAATATCGATGGATAACTGTTCGACAACATTCCCGTTCGCATCGTAGATGTGCCCGTGCGTGCTCCCGTTGGCAATAGCGAGTGCATGGGGGAAGACCCCGTTTGCGTTCAGGGCCTTGATGAATTCAACGGCTTCCTCGGGCCGGGTCAGGATCAGTCCCTCGCCATCCTTGCGCCCGATCTCCCCGACTTCGACTTCGAGGCCGAAATCCTTTCCTTTCATTTTATTTTTGATATAGAGCGCGATATCCGAGGTGGCCCGGATATTCTGGTCCAGTTCTTCCCGGACATTTTTCCCTTCGAAATTAAAGAGATGGGACGCGTCGATGGCAAAGGAAGTATAGCCGGCTTTTATCTGGGCATCGATCAGCTGTTTTGTCTGGTCGACCTCGGTCGGATCACCGGTTTTTATGGAGATGTGATCCGCGTGGAGTGCCCAGGTATCGAACTGGACTTTCTTTGCCGCTGCTACCATACGTTCTGAAAAGTCGTGCGGGGTAAGTCCCGTGTAGCCCCCGTTGAGGTCGCACTCGGACCGGGCAAGTTCCATGAAAACGGCAGAATCCGTATCCTTTGCCGCTTTGAATATTCCTTCTGCAACCGCAGCGATCCGGATATTTGCGGCCATGACAATTTTTTTCTGGCCGGATATTCCGCCAAAAATTGCCGCACCGGAGACTGGACCATATTCTTTCTCTTTCATAACCACATCACACCAGTATGTTTCAGCACTCAACCATATACTTTTCAATCAGGCTGATCTCTTTTTTGCCCCCCACATAGATGGGAGTAATGTCATCGATTGCCCCGGGTTTGATATGCAGGATATCATCCCTGCCATTACTGACGGCTCCCCCGGCCTCGTGGATGATTTTTCCCATGGGGTTTGCTTCGTACAGGAGACGCAGTTTTCCTTTCTCTTTTCCCCTGAACCCGGGATAGGAAAAGACACCCCCTTTATGGAGGATCTGGTGTACGTCCCCGACAAAACAACCGCTGAACCGGAGCTTGTAGCCTTCCTGTTCGAGACAGTCGATCCACCGGGCATGGGCCGGCAGGTAATCCTTCCTTAAGGCACCGGGAGCATAGATTTTGCCTTCCGGGATCCGTATGTCCCGCTGCCGCAGGACAAACTGCCCATCGGGGTCCATCACGAATTCATGGACACCGTTTCCGGTTGTTAAGGTCAGGAGGGTAAGCGGCCCGTACAGGATATAGAGGGCTGCTACCATCTTTGAGCCCTTTTCAAGAACATGGCCGGGATAGATGCCGATGATCGAGCCGATGCAGAGGTTCACATCGATCAGCGAGGAGCCGTCGAGCGGATCGATGACAACCCCGAACTCATGCTTCGGATTTTCGATCTCGATTATCTGGTCCTGTTCTTCCGTGGCGATATACCGTACAAGCCGGGTCTTCTTAAGCCCGGAGATGAACACTTCATCAGCGAATTTGTCAAGAGGCATCTGCTCTTCGCCGTAGACATTCCGGGTCTTCTCATGAACGGTTGTTCGTGGATACGTGCAGAAAAATCCCTTCTTCACGTGCTGGGCCTGTTCGCTTAAAAAGATGATCAGCTCGGTCAGTTTTTCATCAGTTCCCGCGCTGACAAGGAAGTCTTTGAGTATCATTTTTTTATTACCGCCTGTCCCTGCTGTAAAATGCATGAGCCACGGAATATCCAACAGGATTCCCGGATTCCCGGTAGTCGTTTGGTTTTCAGGATTTATCAGGATTATTATCGGGAAATTAAAAAAGAGACGTTCTGCCAAATAAAAATCATAACCCGGCTAAAAAAACGGGATCACGCATTAACGCCCGGGAATGCATTTACCGGCAATAAAAATTAAAAAAATAAGAGGGGGAGTTCAACCGGGCGTGAGCCTGCCCGGGCGTTCAGGTTTCATCTGCTGCCGGAGCGGGCAGGGCTTTGAGGGTTACTTCCAGAACCCCGTTCCGGAACGAGGTTTCCATCGATCCGGCATCTACCGGGGGAATTTCCGCAAAGGTATGGAACTGCTGCGTCCCGTTATCTGCATCGATAACAAGGGTGGAATTCCGGATTTCCGGCCGTATGCTTTCCGGCACGGCCCCGGGCAGCTCTGCAATGACCTTGATCTCATCCCCGATCCGGTGGACTTCTGGAACCGGTTCGGTTGCAGGGAGTACAGGTATTTCAGGGACGGGGGCGGAATCCTCCGCCAGGTCCCCGCCATTGCGGAAAACGATCCGGTATTCGTACGATGGAGCCATCCCGGCATTCATGTTGCGGGACATCCGGTCGAAGAGCCGGTCGAACATCTGGTCCATCTCATCAAAGATGTCCATTCCATCATTTTTCATAGGTATTCCTCCTGATTATTCCAATCCGATTTACTTTTCAAGACGTTCCGTGAGTTTTTTGATCGCGGCAAAGTCTTTCTTCCGCGCATAGGTTGCCTTCCGGAGGCTGCTGACTGCCTCATCGTCCGTACCGGACTTTGAAGATGCCAGGTTGATCGCTGCTGCCGCTTTTTCGAGGATCACGCGCTGGTCCTGGTTGTAGAGCATCTCCCATGACTGGCGCTCGGATGCTTCGATTGCACCGCTGTCGAGCGACCCCTTGACCTTGAGCAGGGCTTCATCGAAGTGTGCCATGGTCAGCATGACATTCTTGATAGCCTCCATGCGTTCCTGTTCGTTCCGGTCTCCCATCGTAATGATGAAATCCCTCATCGCTGCCATCTTGGCTTCGCGGACCAGTGCTTCGATATCGGCACCGACATACCCTTCTGTCTGTTTCACGAGCGCGTCGATATCCACATCTTTTGCAAGGATTTTGCCGGTTTCCCCGCCGAGATAGACATCGAAAATCTTCTTCCTGCTCTCTTCATCCGGTGCCGGCACGTAGATGTGCCGCTCGAGACGCCCGGGCCGGAGCAGGGCATCGTCCAGCATATCCGGCCGGTTAGTTGCTGCAAGGATGGTTACGTTCCGTAACTCTTCGAGACCATCGAGCTCGGTGAGGATCTGGGAGACGACGCTCTCGGTGACATGCGACGATCCCGAGTAGGATCCGCGTTTTGGCACCAAGGCATCAACCTCATCGAAGAATATGATTGAGGGCGATGCCTGACGGGCCTTGCGGAAGATCTCCCGGATTCCTTTTTCGGATTCCCCGACCCACTTCGACAGAAGCTCGGGCCCCTTTATGGCGATAAAGTTGCACTCGCTCTCGTTTGCAACCGCTTTTGCAAGCAGGGTCTTGCCGGTCCCGGGTGGGCCGAAGAGCAGGATACCCTTCGGGGGTTTTGTATGGAGACGCTCGAAGACATCCGGGAATTTGAGCGGCCATTCAACCGCTTCGCGGAGTTCCTGCTTGGTATCCTCAAGACCTCCGATCTGGGCCCAGGTTACATCCGGCACTTCAACGAGCACTTCGCGCATCGCGCTCGGCTCGACGTGTTTGCGGGCTTCTGCAAAGTCTTCGTTGGTCACCCTGAGCTGGTCGAGCACTTCGTTGGGGATATCCTCATCGATCTTGATCTGGGGGATAACCTTGCGCAGTGCATGCATTGCTGCTTCCTTTACCAGGAGCGCGATATCGGCACCGACAAAGCCGTGCGTGGTGTTGGCAAACTCTTCGATTTTGACATCGTCAGCCAGCGGGACACCGCGTGAGTGGACCTGGAAGATCTCGAGCCGTCCTTTTTTGTCCGGGATACCGATTTCGATCTCCCGGTCGAACCGTCCCCCGCGCCGGAGTGCCGGGTCGATTGAGTCCGGCAGGTTGGTTGCAGCGATGACGATGACCTGTCCGCGTCCTTTCAGCCCGTCCATGAGGGCGAGGAGCTGGGCAACGACACGCCGCTCGACTTCACCCTGTACCTCGGCACGCTTGGGAGCAATCGCATCGATCTCATCGATGAAGATGATGGCCGGGGCATTCTGTTCTGCCTCTTCGAATTTCTCGCGCAGGCCTTTCTCGCTCTCCCCGTAATACTTGCTCATGATCTCGGGGCCGGAGAGCGTGATGAAGTGGGCGTCGACCTCGTTTGCAACCGCTTTTGCAATCAGGGTCTTACCCGTTCCCGGGGGCCCGTAGAGCAGGACACCTTTCGGGGGCTGGATGCCGAGACGCTCGAAGATCTCCGGGTGACGGAGCGGAAGCTCGATCATCTCCCGGACGAGCTGGAGTTCACGGCCAAGTCCTCCGATATCCTCATAATGGATATCGGATGCTTCGGGCTTTCCTTCTTCAGCCTTGTACGGCTCCTCTTTGAGCTCTATCTCGGTTTCATCGGTTACGATGGCGATACCTTTGGGCAGGACTTTTGCAATGACGAGGGTAATTGAATTCCCGATCACATCCACGCGGACAGTCTGCCCTTCGATTACCGACCGGCCGCGCAGGACACGGGAAAGATACTGTTCACCCCCGACAAGCCGTATCGGCTGGGTAGGCTGGATGACCACCTTCTTTGCGTACTCGGCCTCTGACTTCCGGATCTTGACCTTCTCGTCAATGCCGGTACCGGCATTTCCCCGGATGTTCCCATCGATCCGCAGGATGGAAAACCCGGTATCCTGGGCAAAACCGGGCCAGACAATCGCTGCTGCCTTCCTTTTACCCTGGATCTCGATTACATCGCCGGATACCAGGCCGAGCTTTTTCATGACCTCGATGCTGACCCGGGCGATACCCCGGCCTGCATCATCGTGTGCCGCCTCTTTGACGGTTACATCAACAAATTCTTTTTCTGTCATCGTAAAACACCTCGTATCTTTAAGGTTTACCATAAGTTAGCGTTCGAAAGTATATAAAGATTGTGTTGGATTTTCTTCGCGGGGCTACCCTGTAAAGTCTGGAGGGATGAACATTACCCGGCTATAACAAAACAAAAAAAAATGAATTATTCCAAATCAACTTTACTTGTTTATTTAACAAGCCAGATTTAATCCAGAATTGAAAATCCGAGCCTTTATCTTGTCTTTTACCCAACGGATATGCTATGAGTATTGTCGCAGATGCCAAGCGGGGCATCGTAACAGAAGAGATGAAAATCGTCGCAGCACAGGAAGGAGTCACCGAGGATTTTGTCCGGAGAGGTGTTGCCGGCGGGCATATCGTTATACCGGTTTCTCCTTACCGTAAAGTAAAAATATGCGGTATCGGGGAGGGTCTCCGCACCAAGGTAAATGCATCCATCGGGACGTCCACGGACATTGTTGATATCGGCATGGAAGTCGAGAAGGCAAAGCAGGCAGAACGTGCCGGTGCCGATACCCTGATGGAACTCTCGACCGGTGGCGACTTTGTTGAGATCAGGAAGCAGGTCATCGCAAATACGTCCCTGTCGGTAGGATGCGTTCCCCTTTACCAGGCATTCATCGAAGCCGCAGTCAAGGACGGGGCCGTTGTGCACATGAAAGAAGACGATCTGTTCCGGATCACGGCCGAGCAGGCAAAACTCGGAACCAACTTCATGGCGATCCACACGGGCATCAACTGGGAGACGGTCAAGCGGCTGAAAAACCAGGGCCGTCACGGGGGCCTTGTCTCAAGAGGCGGTGCGTTCATGACCGCATGGATGCTCCACAATGAAAAAGAAAATCCGCTTTACAGCGAATTCGATTACCTTCTTGAGATTATGAAGGAGCATGACGTTACCTTATCAATGGGCAACGGCATGCGGGCCGGTGCAATCCACGATGCAACCGATCGTGCAGCGGTCCAGGAACTCCTCATCAACGCCGAGCTTGCCGATAAGGCACACAACCAGAATGTACCGGTCATTGTCGAAGGCCCCGGCCATGTTCCCATTGATGAGATTGCGGCGAATGTCACCCTCATGAAGCGGGTCACCAACAACAAGCCGTTCTATATGCTGGGACCAATTGTAACCGACATTGCCCCGGGATACGATGACCGGGTTGCTGCAATCGGAGCTTCCATTTCCTCATCACTTGGTGCAGATTTCATCTGTTACGTTACCCCGGCCGAGCACCTTGCTCTCCCGACACCTGAAGAGGTCTACGAAGGTGTCATCAGTTCCCGCATTGCAGCCCATGTCGGCGACATGATCAAGCTGAAAAAGACGCGGGATGCAGATCTCGAAATGGGCCATGCCCGCCGCGACCTTGACTGGGATCGCCAGTTTGCCGTTGCCATGAACCCCGCCCGGGCAAAAGCAATCCGGGATGAAAGGCTTCCCGCAGATAAAGACGGCTGCACGATGTGCGGCGACTACTGCGCAATCAAGATCGTCAACCGTCATTTTGATTTCTGATTTTTTCCGATTATCTTTTTTTTAGATTCTGGTTATTCCGGGTTTTTCATTTTCCCGCCCAGGATTCATACGATTATATCCGGGCTGCCCCTGCAATCCCAAATCAGCCATAACCATAACGGAACCCGACTCAATACAATAAAATAACCTCATCACAAAATATTCCGGTACGTGAATAGCACCAGGGTGAATTTCGGGGGGTTTGTTCCGCTTTCAACGGTCGACTGGCGGGGCAGATCTGCCTGTGCAGTCTTTTTAAGGGGCTGTCCTCTCCGCTGCTCCTACTGCCAGAACGAAGCAATCCAGACCGGGGCGGATTTCCGGGATCTCGAAGAGATCATGGAGTTGATCGAAACATCTTCCCCGTTCATCAGCGGGGTTGTCTTTTCCGGAGGAGAACCCACCCTCCAGAAGGATGCACTGATTGAACTTGCCCGGTACGCCAAAAAACTGGATCTTGAAGTATGCATCCAGACCAACGGGCAGTTCCCGGAGACCCTCGAAGCATTAATCGAGGGTAAACTGGCTGATAAAATCGCTATAGATTACAAAACCCGTTGGGAAGGATTTTCATCAATTCATTCAGCCAATACCATGGCAGGCCGGGACAATTACCAGAAAACAATAAAAAGATCGGTCAGCCTCTGTAAAAAAGCACTCCGGGAACGGGATCTCAAAGAATTCGAGATTGTCCTGACCGTCTTTTACGAAAATGCGGAGTATATTAAGGAAATAGCAGCCCAGATCGGGACCATCCCGCTCGTTCTCCAGCAGGGCGAGCATAAGATTGGTACCCCGTCCGCAACAGTATCTGATATCAGCAATGGGGAATATATCAGTAAACGACAAATCCTTCAGGAACAACATCCCCCGCTGACACTGGCAGAGCTCAAGAAAATTGCCGATGAACTGGGAAGGACGGTTCGGATACGAACACGAGAGGTCGGAGAGATAACCTATGAAAGTAATTGGCGTAGTCGGGATGCCCGCAAGCGGAAAAGGTGAGTTTTCAAATATTGCTTCCGGCACGGGGGTCCCGGTTATTGTTATGGGGGACATGATCCGGAATGCCGTCACGGCAGCCGGGCTTGAACCGAACGATGCAAACTTCGGGGCAACAGCAAACCGGCTCAGGGCCGAACGGGGCATGGACGCGATTGCCCAGCTCTGTGTTCCGGAAATCCAGCGCCAGGCTGCTCCCCTTGTCCTGGTCGACGGAATCCGCGGGGATACGGAAGTTGCTCTCTTCCGCAGGCATTTCCCGGGGTTTATTCTCATCAGTATCGAATCCACCTTCGAGGACCGGCTTGCCCGTATCAAGGCACGGGGCAGGTCAGATGATTTCCAGACCGCCGACGATCTCCGCAACCGGGATACACGGGAACTGAGCTGGGGTCTTGGAAAAGCAATAGAAGAAGCCGACGTCCGGCTCAGGAACGACGGATCTCTTTCTGAATTCGCCGATGCGGTCCGGGATCTCCTCAAAAAACTCGGAGATTCGCATGAGTAAACTGCCGTACTTTTCCTCATCCGCAAAAGTCTGGGACGATATTGCATGGGTCTACGGTATCGAAGAAGCCGGCTATGCCGGCTGGGAAATCGTAGCAGATGGCAGTTACCGGCTCGATAACGCTGAATGTTATACCAAGATTAAGGACGTCATCGGAACTACCGGCCTCGGGGTCACCGTGCACGCACCCTATGGGGACCTCAACCTTGCCACCCTGAATGATCCGATATGGCGTGAATCAATCCGCCAGATCTGCACCTGCATAGAACACGCTTCCGATCTGACCGACCGGGTAACGATACACCCCGGGTATCTCTCCCCGTCAGGAAAACTGATGCCCAAAAAAGTCTGGGATCTCCAGAAAGAAGCACTCCGGCAGATTGGGAAATGTGCAGTTGAAAATTCGGTCATTGCGTGCCTCGAGAACATGATAAGTTTCAAGGAGTTCCTCTGCAGGTTCCCGGAAGAACTCATCGGCATGACTGAAGGGATAGAGGGGATTGGCATGACATTCGATTTCGGTCATGCCAACACCCTTGGGAAAGTCAAAGATTTCCTCCCCCATATCGATAAGGCAGGCCATGTCCATATTCACGATAATCACGGGGTATCCGATGAACACCTTGCCCTTGGCGACGGTACGATAGACTGGACAACCGTCGGAAAAGCAATTTCTGAAAAATACCGGGGAATAATTGTCATTGAGGGAAGATCCGTTGAAGAAGCAAAGAAGAGCCTTACTGTCTTTTCGAGGTGTTTTGCTTGAGCGGCGAGACCCTCCAGGTATATTTCCTCGGGACTGCCGGCGCACTCCCGACACCGACACGAAACCCTCCCTGCATCATGATCCGAAGAGGATCCGATACACTTCTGTTCGACTGCGGGGAAGGCGCACAGCAGCAGATGATGCGGTCCCGGTGCGGCTTTACGATTAATGCAATCTTTATCTCCCACTGGCATGCCGATCACTTCCTCGGGGTTTTCGGTCTTGTCCAGACCATGTCGTTCAACGGCCGTACCGAACCCCTGACCATCTACGGCCCGGAGTGGGTGGGCGAGTTTGTTGCCACCCTTAAAAAAGTCGCCCGGTTCAATCTCAAATTCCCCCTTGAATCCGTCGAACTCTCGCCGGGATCATGGGTCCGGTTCGAAGGATACACAGTCACTGCCTTCGGGGTCAGCCACGGTCTTCCGGCACTCGGCTATATTATGGAGGAAGATTCACGGCCCGGCCGGTTCAACCGGGAACGGGCAATAGAACTGGGAGTAAATCCCGGTCCGCTTTTCGGAAGACTCCAGCGGGGGGAAACGATCAGGGTCGGGAGCGGGGATGCTGCACGGGAAATCCGACCGGAACAGGTAATGGGCAGTCCACGGCCCGGCCGAAAAATTGTCTATACCGGGGATACCCGGGCAGTCCATATGAGTATCAGGGATGTTGCCCACGATGCAGATCTCCTTATCCACGATGCGACCTACGATGAATCCGAGAGCCAGCGGGCTGCCGAATTTTATCATGCCACAGCCGGCCAGGCCGGTGAAGCCGCAACAATACTCGATGCAAAGACCCTTATCCTTATCCACATCAGCTCGCGGTATACGGATGTCCAGACCCATATCAGCGATGCAAGAAAAAAGTTTGCCGGCACAATTCTTGCCCCGAACGATCTCGAAATGATCGAAGTGGCGTTCCGGGACTGAGGAGCCCGGCTATACCGGTCTGTATTCTGTAAGCCCCATTATATTGAAGGGTTCTCCTTCCAATCCATTATACCTTTATACAACTATTGGTACTATACCCAGCTTTGGTACGATATGCCGTGCGAAAAATACCGTTTGTCGCATTGCAGGTTCCAGATACGTGTTCGCTGTGTGGAGGGAGAGAGAAAATGGAAAATACTGATGTGCTCGTCTATCGGCTTGGTGCGGGATGCGACCTTTCCGATGTCGAGGAAGGAAATACTTACCAGGCAAAAGTGCAGGGTTTTGCAAATTTCGGGATGTTTGTCCAGTTGAACGACCGGATCAAAGGTCTTGTACATAAGAGCAACATAAAAGCAGATCATAAGGAGAAAGATTCCATCCTTGTCAGGGTCCGGCAGATCCGCCCGAATGGCAACATCGATCTCGAAGAAGTCCAGGTCCAGGTTTACCAGGTCCAGAACGTGGACCGGAAATCCACAGCAGTCCAGATCGCGGATCTTCCCGGCAAGGTTGGGAAAACCGTTGCAATCGAGGGAGAGATCGCCCAGGTCAAACAGACCAGCGGTCCGACCATTTTTACCATTGTCGATGAAACCGGCACCCAGAACGCTGCTGCATTCATCGAGGCTGGAGTCCGGTCATACCCCGAAGCCGATCTCGGCCATATTGTCCGTATCATTGGCGAAGTGATGATGCGCAACAACCAGCTCCAGATCGAAGTGGATTCACTCTCGATCCTGTCTGATGACGATGCAGACGCGGTCCGTATCCGGATAGAAAAAGCCCTTGATGCACGCTCCGAACCGGAAGATATTCCCCTTCTTATAAAAAGCGAAGTAATGGAAAAACTCCGGCCGGAAATGAAAAAGGTCGCAAAAATTATCCGGAAAGCGGTCTTTACCTCCCAGCCGATCATCCTTCGCCACCATGCCGATGCAGACGGCATCTGTTCGGCAGTCGCTATAGAACAGGCAGTCGTTTCGCTCATCCGTGAAAGCGGCGGGGATTTCGATGCCGAATATTTCCTCTTCAAGCGTGCCCCGTCAAAGGCTCCGTTCTACGAGATCGAGGATATAACCCGGGATCTTGATTTCTCCTTAAAGGACCATGTCCGGTTCGGCCAGAAGATCCCGCTTGTTATTCTTACCGACAACGGTTCCACCGAAGAAGACGAAGCATCCTACAAGATAGCAAGTGTCTATGATATTCCCTTCGTGGTGATTGATCACCACCACCCGGATGCTTCAATCGACAAGTATCTCCTTGCCCATGTCAACCCCTACCATGTCGGTGGCGACTTCGGGATAACTGCAGGGATGCTCGGAACTGAAGTTGCACGGCTGATCAATCCCAAGGTCGAACCCGTGATCCGTCACCTTCCCGCAATTGCCGGGGTTGGCGATCGCAGCGAGGCTCCGGAGCGGGCATTATTCCTCTCGCTTGTCAGCGACACGTATCCTGAACAGGCCTGCAAGGATATCGCCCTTGCTCTCGACTATGAGCAGTTCTGGCTCCGGTTCAATGACGGGCGGGAGATCATCAAGGACATCCTTGGCCTGACCGGAAACATGGACCGGCACAAGAAACTTGTAGCACTTCTCGTTGAAGGAGCCAACACGATGATCGAGGACCAGATGAATGCCTGCATGCCACACGTGGTTCACCGGGCCCTGGATAACGGCGCCCAGCTCTACCTCATCGATGTCGAAATCCATGCCCACAAGTTTACGTTCCCCCCACCAGGAAAAACATCCGGTGAAGTTCATGACCGCCTCTGTAAGAAGAACGAAGGAAAGCCGGTCGTGACCCTTGGATTCGGGCCGGACTTTGCCGTTCTCCGCTCCCGGGGAGTTCACATGAACATTCCCCGCATGGTCCGCGAGCTCCGGAACGAAATTCCCGGAGCAGGTATCAGTGGCGGGGGACACCTGGTTGTCGGCAGTATAAAGTTTGTTGAAGGTATGCGCGATGTCGTGCTTGAAGAGCTGATCAAAAAGATAGCCCGGGATCCTGTTCAGAATTTCGCGTGATTCAAAAAAATACCGGATTTACAAAATTTTTCGTTAAAAATGCAAAATAACGAAAATCCATGCATTTTAAAAAAAAATCGGAAGGATGGGGCTGATAAAATCTTTCTGGTCAGATTTTTTGTACAGTGTTTGAAAAAAGACAGAATTTTTGATATGATAATTGCATAGTTATATATAGCAGTTGTTCTATATGAGTTTCTAATGCTGAGGCACAACATGTCAACAACAAAAAAGTTACGTGAAACGTACAACGAGACCCAGCACAAAATTGTTCAATACCTCAACGGAGGTATTACCAAAGGTAAGCACTATTTCAAATCAAAATACATAGCAAAAGACCTTGGATTATCTCCCAAAGAGGTAGGAACAAATATGGCAATTCTTGCAGACATCTGCAAAGAACTTGACATTATCCGTTGGAGCTATTCGAACAGCACAACGTGGATGGTTACACCGAGGGCAATATAAGCCCTCAACATTCACGGTTTTCTTTTATCATGACGAAAGTTCTTGAATTTGAATCAGAGATCGAGTTTGTTGCCGACATCAATTCGCATAAAGACTGCCTGATGTCGCAGGACCCTACCCAGGATACCCCCAATGCCCTCTGGTTCAACATCGATATTCCAAAGGGGCATACCTTAAAGGCGGGCGACCGGGTAAAAATCACGGTTGAAAAATTGTAATTTAAAAAAAGTATCCGTATTTTTTAACATCAGGTTGTCCGGTAAGCATCGTAGTAATCTCTTGTTGTTTCAAGCTCAATCCGGTACTGATCAACATACTGGGTGCTGATTATCATATAGACATCGGTATTTGAAGTCTGGACTATACGATAGAACGTTCCCCGGTTCAGGATCTCCTCGCCTTTGATTATCTCCCCATTGCTTGCGTAGCAGAGCACCATAGAAAATTTTGCATACTGTGGATTCCGGTCTGCAATTACCGTTGTATTGATGACCCAGATCGGGTAGGGGACAGAAAATACCTGGGTCAGTCCTCCCCTTGAACCTTCGATATAGGCAAACGGAACGAGTTCCTGGTTCCGGAAGGGGATATCCCCCGCACCAAAAACACTCATGCTGTCAGGGAGTTTGAACCGGGGATAGGTGTAGGGTTTATCCGTGAAGTAGATCTGGTAGAGGGGTGCATCAGTCGGGACCGGGGTCGGAGTTATTACGGGGGATGTTGTCGGGACGATTGTAGGGACTGCAGTTGAAATCGCTGTTGCAGGAACCGGGGTTGGCGTCGGATGAGTCAGGATCGACTGGACTCCGGCAAGATTCTGGGGATTTGCGAGAATGGCAACCACAATTACAACCGCAAATGCGGCAACCAGGGTAAAAATATCTCCTTTTTCCACACACAGTAATGGGAGGCGTTCAATAAAATCGTAACGATATGCTGGTCATATCCTTCCCAAAGTCATGGTTTTTTATGAAAAGGATCTCCAGCAGATTACCCACCCATAACAGATGCCCTGATTGCCATCGGATATTTTATTATCCAATCGGGGTGTAATGGATGAGTATGGAGTTACCCGGCATCCAGACGTGGATCGTCTTTTACCTGATCTCGTTTGTTGTCCTGCTCTGGGCAGCATTCCTTTCAGCAAAAGGATCCATGCTCTGGGTCAGCCTCATGCTCGTCATAGTCATTATCGGAGTCAATTTCATGGTTGTCTACAACCAGATAAAATCGCATGCAGCACGCGCTGATATGCAGAGGAACCTGACACGGGGTCTTGTCGGTGTAACCGAAGAGGATCCGGATGATGATTAAAAAAAAATCTGAAATAAAAAAGGGGAATTATTCCTTTTTAATGAAAATTTTCTGCACTGAGTTTTTTGCAGTAAACAGGTTTTCCACCTGCCGGCCGAGATACTCGGTTTTGCCCATGATATAATAGCCGTCAGCCACGAGAGCGGAGTGGAATGTCCGTGCAAGATCATCTTTCTGTTTTTCCGTGAAATATATCGTGACATTCCTGCAGGTAATCAGATCAAGATACCGGGAAATGGGAACCCCGCTCATGAGATCATGGGTGCGGAACCGTATCAGTTCTTTTAAATGGGGCTTGACCTGGTAGTTACCATCGGGTAATCGGGTAAAATAACGGTGAATCTGGGATTCGGTAAGTTTTCCCATGGCTTTTTCAGAATAAATTCCTTCCTGGGCTTTGGCAAGAACCACTTTATCGATATCGGTAGCGTAAATCTGGGCAGAGTGTTCCTTGTTCTGAGCAAGCATTTCCGTAAGAATCATGGCAATTGAATAGGGCTCCTCACCGGTTGAACAGCCGGCACACCAGATCCGAAGGCGCTTTCTCTGTCGGAACAGATCGGGCAGAACTTCCTTTTTGAGAGAATCATAGACTTCAGTATCGCGAAAGAACTCGGTAACATTGATAGTAAGTGCATTCCGGAGATGTTCCAGTTCCGGCACATTCGCCTTGAGGTACTTCAGGTAATCCTCATAAGTTGTGGTATTTGTTGAACGCATCCGCGATAACAGCCTGCGTTTGATATAATCTTCCTTATAATTAGCACACTGGATCTTCAGAGTTTGTTCGATATACCGGGTTAATGCGCCAAAATCATCCATAGATTCCTCATCATATTCTTACAGTCATATTTAAAAAAGAAGAGGTTGCTTAGGGGGAATTTATACTCCCGGGATTTCCCGGGATTGGGAATTTACATTATTTTAACCGGAACTCCTCAACCATCTTGAGACAGCGTTCCGCCATCACCGAGAGTTCAGCAGAGGCACTTGCGATCTCTTCAGTCGAGGCACTGGTTTCCTCTGCAAGGGCAGCCATATCCTCCATGCGTTGCTGGTTATCGCGGGTAAGACCGGATACAGAATCAATTCCGGTCATTAAGAGATTGCTTGCGCGGGCCTGGTCCTCGGTCGCCTTCGTGATCTCGGTAACACCAAGGGATACGATGTTGGCTTCAGAGATAATAAGGTTCAAAGAATCCACCGTCTTGTTGACACTTTCAATACCGGCCTTAATCTCCTCGAATGAATTCTTCATTGACGCCGCAGTCTGGTCACTCTGGACCTGAATCGCTTTGATCAAACCTTCGATCTGGTTGCTTGCTTTCTTGGATTCGCCGGCCAGATTCTTCACTTCTCCGGCAACGACGGCAAATCCCCGCCCGTGTTCCCCGGCACGGGCTGCTTCTATTGCTGCATTGAGTGCGAGAAGGTTAGTCTGGTTGGCAATGTCGGTAATGAGATTGACAATCTTTGAGATCTGGTGCATCTGCTCGTTCAGGGCATTGATCTCATCCACGCTTCGCTTGGAGATTTTTTCCACGTTCTCCATCTTGCTCGTCGCGAGTTTCCCGATATCCTTTGCCAGCTCACCTTCTTTTGAAGCTTTGACTGCATGCGACGTCACATCCTGCGTTGTGCTGGCAATCTCTTCAATCGAGGCTGAAATCTCAGAGATCTCGGTCGATATCTTTTCAACACTTGAAAACTGCACTTTTGTATTATCCGTCGCCTTTTGCGAGACAAGGGCAACCTGTTCAGTAGCACGGGCAATCTCTTCTGTACTCTTGATCGTATCCCTCACGGTAGATTCGAGATGGACAATCGACCCTTGCAGGTCCGTGAGAACAGTGCGTATTGCTTTAACGGATGCATTATAATCAATTTTGAGCTTGACCAGAGGATCGGCTTCATCAATACTGGCCGTATAGGTAAGATCCCCTGCTGCAATCTTTGCAAGGGCAGTCTGGAGTTCGTCGGCACTGACAGAAAGCAGCTCGGCGTTTGCCTTTGCTTCTTCCATCATCTCCTTGATCTTTTTCTCCTGCTCGCGCTGGCTGGTTACGTCATTATAAACGCATAGAATCGTGGAGAGGTCGCCTTTTGGATCCAGCATGGGGATTCCATACTGGTCAAGAATACGCACCCCGGTGGGGAACTCAATCTTGATCTCACCGAAACTCCGCTTTTTATCCTGAATCACCTTCTTGAGACCATCACCAACCTGTTCGATAACCCGGAAGTCTTTTGCACTCATGGCCAGAAGACGGTCTTTTGAAAGACCTGTAAGGGATACATACGCATCGTTGACCATGATGATCTTGAATGCCGGGGTCATCAGCATGATGGGCATCGGGTTCTGGGTAACGATCACATCCGAGCGCTGCCGGAGAGCTGCGATTTGCTCCATCTTCTTTGCGAGTTCCTGCTGGCTCTTCCTCTGTTCGGTCACTTCATTATAGACAAACAGGAGATGGTTGATCGCGTTCTGGGAATCGAGGATCGGCATGACATACTGTTCAAGAATGTGAATCCCGCTTGGGAGATCCACGGTTACCTCCCCGAATGCCCGCCTCTTCTTTTCGATTGCTACCTTTGCACCCTCTCCGGTCTGGGACTGGATTTTTATCTCGCGGAGACTCATTCCGATAATCCGGTCGCGGGGAATTCCGCTCATACTTGCATAGGATGCATTTGCTTCAACGACGATGAAGTTCGGGTTCGTAATCAGCATCGGGATCGGGTTTGCCTGGATGACCGTATCTGCTGTGCGATGCAGTTTCGTGATTTCATCCATCTTCTTCCGCTCATCGGTCACATCGTTGTAGACGATAAGGATCGTGGTGACATCGCCTTTTGCATCAGTGATAGGGATACCGTACTGCTGGAGGCGTTTTGTTCCTGATGCAAATTCTACCACAACTTCACCGGTCGAGCGGTGCTTGTCACGAATGACCTGCTTTAACCCTTGGCCGGTCTGTTCAAGAACCCTGAAATCATGGAGGCTCATTTTCAGAAGGTCCGAACGACTGATTCCGCTCAGGGTAACATAGGCATCATTTACAACCCGTATCCGGAAACCAGAATCGACAAGAAGTATGGGCATCGGGTTCTGCTGGACAATGGTTTCAGACCTGTGACGGAGTTGTTCGATCTCATCGCCTTTTTTCTTCTGTGCGGTAATGTCATTGTAGACAAAAAGAAGCGTGGAAATGGTCCCATCGTCCGAAGGTACCGGTATACAGTATTGTTCAAGGATATGGGTACCAGTCGGGAGTTCAACCGTAACTTCGCCGAATGATCGACGGTTTTCCTGGATTGCAACTTTTGCCCCTTCCCCGGATTGGGTAACAATCCTGAAATCCTTAAGAGAGGTTGTCAGGAGTTTTTCCCGGGTGATGCCACTCATTGTTGCATAGGCCGGGTTTGCTTCAATGATCGAAAATGAAGAGGTTGTCAGCAGCATCGGGATCGGATTTTTCGAGACCATAATCTCAAGCCGCTGCCGGAGTTCTGCAATTGACTGTTCATAAGCCCTCACCTGATCATCACTGACGGGACTTTCAGGTACCGAAACAGAAACAGGTTCAGGTACTGGCAGGGGTGATTTCAACCGGGACAACGTGGAATTTACAGCATTGACAAGTGTAGCATATTCCGCACCGAATCTTGTTGAATCAAGAGGACGGATCTCATTTTTCTCGGCAGCGGATATCAGCACCGATGCAATTTCATCGTTAAGTTGTCGCACGTGAAGAGCAATCTCTTCGGACGGGTTCGCTACAGCGGGGGATGGAGTTGGGGTTGGGGGTACAGCCCCGGTAAACAATGCTTTTCTTCCCGGTCGTTCACTCATGGATAATCTCCTGATTTTTCAGGGAAATATGTCCTGGCTGGCGGATTTCCCTGTATCCGCTACTGGCTTGCCAGGTCCTTTAGGACTTTCTGCATATCGATCCAGATAATGAGGCTCTTTCCTTTCTTCTCGGATTCTTCAGATTTTACTTTGATAATACCTTTGACAAAACTCGAGAATTCCGAGGCAAAACCCTCACCGATATGCTCGATATCAGATTCTGTTACCTGCGTAACGCTGCTCACATCATCAACAATAATCCCGACATTGCTGCCCCCGGCAGCATCGGGAACAAGGACAATAATCTTCTGGTTGTCCCTGATCTCCTGGTTCGGAAGCCCGAGCAGGGTGTTAAGATTCATGATGTTTGTGATCTCTCCCCGCAGGTTGATCACCCCGGAAATATACGGGGGCGCCCGTGGGATGGGAGTGATTGGGATCATCTCCACAATTTCCCGGGCAAGCTGGATATCAAGCGCATACCGCTCCCCACCCAGTTCAAATTCTACCACATCAACGGTTGCTGCCATGCATTACCTCAGTTTGAATTGATCCATCACTTTTTCAAGCCGACCGGCCATCGACAGGAGCTCGGCTGATGCACTTGCAATCTCTTCAGTCGATGCACTGGTTTCCTCTGCAAGGGCAGCCATATCTTCCATACGTTCCTGGTTTTCCCTGGTGATGGCACTCGACTGCTCCATACCCTGCAGGACTCTTGTCGTTGCTTCAGCCTGGTCTTCTGTTGCCTTGGTGATCTCGGTCACGCCTTCTGCAACGACATTGGACTCGGTTATAATCCGGTTCAGTGCTTCGATGGTCTTGTTCACACTCTCGATACCGGCCTGAATTTCATTGTAGGAACTCTTGATCGCAGCAGCAGTCCTGTCACTGTTATTCTGGATCGAACTGATCAGGCCTTCAATATGGTTTGTCGCCGTCTTTGATTCACCGGCAAGGTTCCGGACTTCACCGGCAACAACGGCAAATCCGCGACCATGTTCCCCGGCACGGGCTGCTTCTATGGCTGCATTGAGTGCGAGAAGGTTGGTCTGGTTGGAGATGTCGGCAATCATCTTGACAATATTGGAGATCTCTTTCATCCGCTCATTAAGGGCAGTGATTTCATTGACACTTTCACCGGAAATTTTCTCAACTGCCATCATCTTGTCGGTTGCTATCTTGCCGAGATCAGCAGCCTGGTTGCCTTCGGTTGCAGCCTTGTGGGCATGCTCCATGAGATCATGCGAGGTGCTGGCAATTTCCTCAATGGATGCCGAGAGATCCGATACTTCCTTTCCTACTTTCTCCAGTTCATCCAGTTGTTTCTTCGCACCATCTGCGGACTTCTGGGTGGCAATTGCAACCTGTTCTGTGGATTTGGAAATCTCGGTTGTGCTCTTGCTGGTATCCTTGATGGTCACTTCAATCTGTTTTGCCGATTTTTCAAGTTCGCTGATTACATTCTTGATAGAACCGACCGCCTTATTGTAATCCTGTTTCAGCTTGACTAAGGGATCCCCTTCAGCTATTGCTGCAACATAGGTAAGGTTGCCATCTGCGATAGATGCAAGACCGGTTTCAAGTTCAGAAGCACTCTTTGAGAGGAGATCCGAGCTTTTCTTTGAATTTTCCATCAGCTGCTTGATCTCTTCCATCTTCTGATGGGCATCGGTATAGTCGACCCAGACATAGAATGCACCATCGATCTCGCCTTTTTCATCAAGAATCGGGATTGCATTCAGGGTCAGGTATTTCTTCACGCCATCCGGCCATTTGACAAGCGCCTCGGTAACCGCGAGTTTCTTGGTCTCGAAACAGGCATAGAAATGTTCCCCGGACAGGACCGTTATATCGAAGTCGTAGAGCTTCTTTTTCATCAGCTCTTCATTGGTACCACGCCAGGCTACTTCGTACTGTTTGTTGATCGAGATCCGGCTCTTATCTGCACGAAGCACCGCAATTGCAAGCGGATTGTTCTGGATCATCGACTCGACGCGGTACTCGAGCTTCTTTGCCATATCCATCTTTTCATGGAGCTCGGTATAGTCGACCCAGACATAGAATGCCCCGTCAATTTCTCCCTTATCATCAAGGATCGGGATTGCATAGAGGGTAAGATACTTCTTCACGCCATCCGGCCACTTGACAAGCGCCTCGGTAACTGCGAGCTTCTTGGTCTCGAAACAGGCATAGAAATGTTCCCCGGACAGGACCGTTATATCGAAGTCATAGAGCTTCTTCTTCATCAGCTCTTCATTGGTACCACGCCACGCTACTTCGTACTGTTTGTTGATCGAGATCCGGCTCTTATCCGCACGAAGCACCGCAATTGCAAGCGGATTGTTCTGGATCATCGACTCGACACGGGCATCGATCTTCTTGACTTCGTCCATCTTCTCGTGGAGCTCGGTATAATCGACCCAGACATAAAATGCGCCGTCAATTTCTCCCTTATCATCAAGGATCGGGATTGCATTCAGGGTCAGGTATTTCTTCACGCCATCCGGCCATTTGACAAGCGCCTCGGTGACCGCGAGTTTCTTGGTCTCAAAACAGGCATAAAAATGTTCCCCGGACAGGACCGTTATATCGAAGTCGTAGAGCTTCTTTTTCATCAGCTCTTCATTGGTACCACGCCACGCTACTTCGTACTGTTTGTTGATCAGGCTCCGGCTCTTGTCCTTCCTGAGAACTGCTATCGCAAGCGGGTTGTCCCGGATCATCACATATGATTTCCGTTTGGTTTCTGCTGCTTCAGCAATCCGCTCAATGGATTTGTTGACCTGCTGAGCTAACGATCTCAGACCTGGATCCACGGATTTCTCATCAATCCTGACTGAAAAGTCCCCTTCGTTCGCACGCTCCAACACCCGTTCAATCTCGTTTAGTTCCACTTCATCACCACATCCGATATTGCTTTATATGCGCAACCTGCTGCGCTTTCCGGCGCATAATGAGAGAGGGGTTTGCCGCGTTTCTGGGATTCATAAACTTCAGGAGAGTACGGAACGGTAAATACCTCCGGGAACTTTTTCCTGATCTCTTCCAGTGTTGCAACCAACCGCTCGTGTTCGACGCGTTGCTCTTCGGCATACTTCAGATCTTCAGGTGACGGGACTGTTTTCCCAAAAAAGATTTCCCGCAGGGTAGATACCAGATCTTTTTTCTCCTCCGGGTGAGGCTTAGGACATTCATGCAGGGCACCTTCAGCCCAGCGGCTGACGATAGCCATATCAACATGAATATCCTTTCCAAGATCTTCTTTCATATCAGAAAAGATTGTTGTGAGAGCGGATACGCCATCCAGTGCAAACGAGCCTGAATCAAGCGTAACAACGATATGATCCGCTGCAAAAAGTCCGTTGATCACGAACTGCCCCATACTCGGGGGCGTATCAATCATGATGTAATCATACCGGTCCCTGACTCCATCTAGTGCATCCCTGAGGATACGCTCACGGGAATCAATCTGGTACAGATAGGGTTCCACTCCAACAAGATCAAGATGCGAAGGTGCAAGGTCAATTCCAGAATCAGTTTTTAAGATGATATCCTGAATTTTTGTCTCAGAGAATCCATCTGCACGGCTCATGAACACATCATACATGTTCGTCCCGGCTTTTTCCGGGCTCACACCAAGCCCGGACGTTGCATTTGCCTGAGGATCACAATCAACGACCAGAACTTTCTTTCCCGAAAGAGCACAAAACCCGGCGATATTCAGGCATGAGGTTGTCTTACCTGTACCACCCTTGTGGTGAGAGAAAGTTATGGTCGTCATGATATCATCTGTTTTTCTTTTTAATTCTTGTAGATATAATAATATATCCCTTAGAAAGGGAGTGATTATCTTACAGATTTCTGAAATTTTTTTCTTAAATTTACCCCTTTTTTTATTTTAAGCAATATATGAGATTTTTTATAAATGCTGTATTCGCCCGCTTCCACTATCGGGAGAACAATATCAAAATATCATACTACACAATATATCAATGTTTACGATACGAGTCCATAGATTTAAATCTCCCGGGAATTTTATTTCTGATAAATGTCTGTGAACCCGTTCATTCCTATCAGCGTTACCATCTTTTTCCTGGCCAGCGTCATTGCTACGGGCTGCATGTCAACTGCTATTGGCGATCTCCGGTATACCGACAACATGTTCCGGATCAACTTTGTCCAGAATGAAATGCCTGCTGATGTATTCCTGCAACTCACCATATTCAGGACCGACGGGTTCAGCCAGCAGGAATATAACGTGACTCTTGAACAAATACGGCTGGAACCGGGCAACAATACAATTCTGGTTCCATCACGACTCGAACCAGGGACCTACAAGATTTATGTTTACATAATTGAGGATGGCAGGCGTAAAACCGCGGGGATCCGGGACATTGAGGTGCAATAATGGATCTGTTCACGAGGGATTTTCTTGATGCTGCACGGGGCATTGTACCTGCCGATGCCGTGTTTTCCGGTGCGGATATTTTCAATCCGTTTACCTGTTCATGGGAACGCGGATCTCTTGCAGTGAAGAACGGCAGAGTATTGGGAACCGGGGATTATACCGGAAAAACAGAATACGACTTTTCAGGCGCGTATATTGTTCCCGGGCTCATCGATGCCCACGTCCATATCGAAAGTTCCCTGATCAGGCCGGGAGAATATGCACGGCTTGTGGCAATCCACGGGACATCGACCGTTATTGCCGATCCTCATGAAATTGCAAATGTTGCAGGAGTTGAGGGAATCCGGTTCATGCTGGAAGAAAGGAGGAACCTGCCGGTCGATATACGGTACCTTCTTCCATCCTGCGTGCCGGCAACACCGGCCGATGCCGGGGGAGCGATCCTTGAGGCTGTAGATCTTGCACCGTTTGTGTCCGATCCGGGTATTCTGGGCCTTGCAGAGATGATGAATGTGCCCGGCGTGTTGAATGGCGATTCGGGAATCAGGGATAAACTAGCCCTCTCAAAAATCCGGGACGGCCATGCTCCCCTCCTTACGGGAAAAGACCTGAATGCCTACATCCTTGCCGGCCTGCAAAGCGATCATGAATGCACGAGCCGTGCAGAAGCTGACGAGAAACTCCGTAAAGGGATGTACATCTATATCCGTGAAGGTTCGACCGAACACAATATTGAAGAGTTAATCCAGGTTGTCACCTCCACAACGGTATCGCGCTGTTGTTTTGCAACCGATGACTGCCATGCGGACCTGCTGGCAGAGGACGGTCATATCGATCGCTGTATACGTAAAGCAATAACCTGCGGTCTTGCCCCGGAACTTGCAATCCGCATGGCTACCTTGTCAGCGGCAGAACGATTCGGCCTCACGGATCGCGGTGCGCTGAGCCCGGGCAGAATGGCCGATTTCTGTATTATCGATGATCCGGAAACGTTTGTTGTAAAAAAAGTCTTCCGGGGAGGTCTTGCTCTTGCGGATTCTCAACCGGTCAGGAACGCAAACCTGCCTCCGACATTTCATTGCACAACGCCGACTGCTGAATCCATTGCAGTTTCCGGTTCCGGGAATGCATGGGTTATTGGTCTTGTCCCCCACCAGATCCTCACGGAAGCACTCAATTATGAAGTCAGCAGCAGGGAAATTCCCGACCTTACACGCGACATTCTCAAAGTAGTTGTTGTCAACCGGTATCGTGAAAAGCCGTGTGGCGTGGGTCTTGTTCACGGATTTTTGTTAAAAAAAGGGGCACTCGCGTGCAGCATCTCCCATGACACCCACAACATCGTAGCAGTCGGGACAAGCGACGATGAAATCCGCAGAGCGATCAGCGAAGTCATCCAATCCCAGGGTGCAATGGCAGCAGTAACCAGGACGGAAACAACCGTGCTTCCCCTTGACTGTGCCGGACTCATGTCATCGCTCCCTTACCCGGAAGTCGTAGAACGGTTGAAGCAGATGCACGCCGTCACAGAGCGGATGGGGGGCATTGAGGATCCGTTTATGTACCTCTCGTTCCTTGCCCTGACCGTCATACCAGCCCTTCGGATTACGGACCGGGGACTCTTCGATGTTCTGGAATTCCGGGATGTACCACTATTCACCGATTAGAAAATTCCGGATACAATCCAGTTTTTACGGGAACAGCAGGATCAAAACTGCACCCGCTACCATCAGCGAGGCTCCGGCAAGACGACGGAATGTGTCCCGTTCATGAAACACGATTGCACCATAGAGCACAATGAGGAGCAGACTCATCCGCTTTATCGCTATCACGTACGGGACAATCTGATCACGATAAGCAAGATTGATCACAATTGATTCAATGGAGAGGATCGCTCCGATGAAAAACAAGGGGGTAAGTTTCCGCCAGTCCCGTATTTTTTTACCGGAAGAAAAATCCAACGGCGCCGGAGAAGGAACACGGAAAAACATATCATGAATTCCCCCCCGGCTCAGAATCCACACAACAGAAAAGAACGATCCAAGGAGCAGGAAAACAACTCCGGAACCGAATATTACATCTGAATTCAGCATGACCATCTTATCAAAATTGATCGCAACGGAATAGAGAAATGCAACCATCAGCATTGATACAACACCGGGATGGGAGATCATAGCCCGGAACGGATCTGTAATCCGGGTATGCTCTTTTGAAGTGTTGAGAACGTAAGACCCGGCAACAATGATTGCAATCCCGAGAATACCGATCGCAGATGGCAATTCACGAAGGATTACTGCTGCTGTTGCGATATTAAACAAGGGAGTAAAAGCGATCATGGGGACTGCAAGTGAGACATCGGATGAGGTCAGTGCCCGAAATGTCAGGATTGTTGCAACAATATTAATTACAGAAGTACCAGTAACAGCAAACAAAAAACCGGACCCGATAACAGGAATCCCGTGATATATCGATAAACTCAGGAGAAACAGAGAAGAGCACAAAAATCCACCGCCAGCGAGTGCAGCGGGGTTAATGGTCTGGAGAAATTTCTTTATCGATACATAATACACCGCATTTGTGGTAGCGCCGATGAATGCAAGAAGTGCCCAGAACATATGCAATGATCGATAATTGGATCATTTTTCCGGATTATCGATGTATCGTATTGAAAGGATTTTCATAATTCCGGATTCCTGATATCCTCTATCCAGTCATCCGTTTTCATGACCCGGGAAAACCGCATCTGCTGGGTCACGAGAATTGCCCGGTGCAGATCTTCATCCCGGATCGATCCGGCATCATTACTCACCGAAAGGGTCCCGGTTGCATCAGCAAGGAAGATTACCGGATATCCCCGATGGAATGCCTGTCGTGCCGTGGTATCGCAGCACATCTGGGTCATATACCCGGCAATCGTAATCGACCCGATATCATGATCCTGCAACCAGCCGGACAGTCCGGTCCCGGTAAAACTTCCGGGCAGGTTTTTTTCAAGAAGGAGATCACAGGACCGCCTTTTTATTTCATCATGCAGCTCCCATTCAGGCGTCCCTTTCCGGAATGTCGCTGCACCGGGAGCGGTATTTGTATGCTGGATAACGATTACAGCCACACCGGCATCGGGTGCCGCATCCATTGCGGCAAGAATATTCCGGAAACTTCCCGCCGGGTAACTGATCGGGAGTTTCCCGGTGAAATATTCGTTCTGGACATCAATAACCAGTAATGCCGGTTTCATTTCGTATCTTCCTCTTCAGATTACTCCCGGATATCAGGATCCGGAAAATTTCCCCCCGTATTTCTTTAGTTATTCCGGTTCGTACCGGATAAGATCCCCAGACCGTCACCATGATTTTTCAATCAGATGAGGGTTTTCTGGGGCAGGTTCAGGTGTTTCTTTGCTGCCGGGGTGGTTTCACGGCCCTGCGGGGTTCGTTTGATGAATCCAATCTGGATGAGGTAGGGCTCGTACACGTCCTCGATGGTCCGGACCTCTTCACCCACCGAGATAGCGATGGTCTTTGCACCAACCGGTCCGCCCCCGAAATCCGATGCAATAACGGAGAGAATGCGGCGGTCGATCTCATCAAGCCCGAGCTCATCGATCCGGAGCATCGAAAGGGCCTGGCGGGCAATCTCCCGGCTTATGGTCCCGTCACCCTTCACAAGAGCAAAATCCCGCACGCGTCGCAGGAGGCGGTTGGCTATCCTCGGGGTCCCCCGGCTCCTCTTTGCAATCTCTGCGGCACCTTCATGCGTCACAGGAATTTTCAGGATGGCTGCGCTCCGCGTCACAATCTTTTCCAGATCATCCGGGGAATAAAGGACGAGCCGGTTCATGATGCCGAACCGATCGCGGAATGGCGAGCCCAGAAGTCCCTGTTTTGTTGTGGCACCGATAAGGGTAAAATGTTCAAGGGTAAGTTTGATCGAGCGCGCACTGGGGCCTTCACCGATCATAACATCGATGAAAAAATCCTCCATTGCCGGGTACAGCATCTCCTCGACCACCGGGCTCATACGGTGGATTTCGTCGATAAAGAGAATATCGCCATGTTTCAGCGCGGTTAAGAGAGCTGCGATATCCCCGGGTTTTTCAAGAACCGGCCCGGTCGTGGTCCGGATCTCCGCACCCATTTCGTTTGCAATGATGTGGGCAAGCGTTGTTTTGCCAAGTCCCGGCGGGCCGGAAAAGAGGAGGTGATCAAGAGGTTCGTTCCGGATCTTTGCTGCCCCGATCGCAACATTCAGGGTCTCCCGTACCTGTTCCTGCCCGATAAACGCATCCAGCCGTGTCGGGCGGATTGCAAAATCCTCATCGTCATCAACCCGGGGCTCCGGAGAAATAATCCGTTCTTCCATGCATCACCGGTCCTTGAGAAGCAGCAGTGCTGCTTTGATGAGTGACTCGACCGGGGGATTTGTCATCGCAGCCGCTGCGGATTTAACCGCATCGCCCGATTCCTTTTCCGGGAACCCGAGAGAAACAAGTGCGCTCACCGCATCGTGAACCGCCGGAATTCTTTTCCCGGCTTCGCTTGCAATCATAGTCTCACCGATCTTTTTCATCTTGTCCCGGAGTTCGAGAATCAGGCGTTTGGCTCCTTTCGTTCCGATCCCGGAGATCCGGGTCAGCGCTTTCTCATCATCGTTCAGGATTGCAACGGCAAAATCCGCGATCCCGATCTGGGAGAGAATGTTCAGCGCGATCTGCGGGCCGATACCGGAAACGTTGAGAAGAATCCGGAACATCTCAAGCTCGCTTGGCTGGAGGAATCCATACAGCGTGATTGCATCTTCCCGCACGACCATCTGCGTATAGAGCCGGACTTTTTCATGAGTATTTGCAAGCACGTGCAGCGCCGGCTGGGTGACCTGGACCTGGTACCCTATGCCGCCAACTTCGATCACGACCCACCGGTCGCCGATTTGTACAGGTTCTCCGGACAGCTGCGCAATCATTGTACTATCTCATGATGTGGATATGGCATAAGGCAATCGAAAGGCCATCGGCTGCATCATCGGGGCGGGGAATGGAATCGAGGTGAAGCAGTCGCTTGATCATCTCCTGCATCTGTTTTTTGTCAGCCCGGCCCGAACCCGTGATTGCCTGTTTGATCTGGTTGGGGGTGTATTCGGTGATGGGGAGATTGTGCTGTTCGGCAGCAAGAAGGATGATCCCCCTTACTTCGCTCACGTTCATTGCGGAGGTGATATTTTTCGTGAAAAAAAGTTTCTCGATCGCACAACAATCCGGCTGGTATTTTGTTATGAGTTCGTTTATCTCTCCATAGATCTGCAACAACCGTTGGGATGAAGTTTTTTCCACGGATGTCTGGATACAGCCATAGCATAACGGTGTGATCGTACCGTTCTCCACGCCAATGATGCCATACCCGAGCCGGGCAAGACCGGGATCAATTCCAAGGACAATCATTTTTTCCAGATACTCCGGCAACCCGTTTTGAACAGGTTTACAATCCAACGTTATCTACCCCTTGAACAGTTCATCCATTAAATATTACGAACCGCACCGTGAAAGTGACCGGGATTTTTTTCACAATGTATCCAGGCAGGCTAACCAGGGAAGGAATACCGGCGTATGATAAAAACAATCTATCCGGGCTCTGAATGCCTGTATCATCAATACCGGGCCGGAGCGGATCCGGATTTAATGTAAAAATCGGTTTTATATGCACATTTTTCCGGCATGAGGTATTTTTATCCCCAGCAAAAAACAAAACCCAAAAACAGGGGTTTCTTTCATTGTGACCCTCCTACCCCCCCACCCACCCTGAGTTTTGCCTTCCAAAAGCGTACATTAGCGTACATTTTCCTGCCCGTAAACGCAGTATTTTCCCTTAAAAACCGAGCATTGCACCCGGTTTAAAAACATGTGCCGGAATTCGCGGGTTTTTACAATAATTGCGGAAATCGGTTCTCCGGACAGGTTATCCGGGGCTTTATTGGGCCCGGATCGGGAGGTGGGAGTGTGGGTGTATGGTAGAACGCAAACCGGGAAATTCTTAAATTGGCCATCCCAAAAGATGATCTATTTCCGACCCGTAACGGGCCCGGATTCTGTAGGTCTTGATCCATCCCCATCCGGAAAACCCCGTAAAAGGCTCCGATTGGATCACAGCGCAAAATATCCCCAATACAGCCCCCGTTTGCCAGAATACCAGCGGAAACGATGCCATATAACCGCCATTCCCGCTGTTCCGGCAGGGGCAGATCCCCACAGGTATTTTTCATCATGGATGAGCAGGAAAGGCTGCCGGAATGCGAATAGCGCCGGTTTGTAAGATCACGACGGAGAAATCCGGAAAAGAGGGAATCATACTCCCAATCGGTCAATTTTTTGTGAGAGGAACAACTCATGCGGATTTCTCTGAAGCAGAAAATTTGCGGATTCTGACGGATATACCGATTTAATGGGATTCTGATGATCCGCAAACGGTGATTTTCCCGGGGTAACTCTTACAATGGTTCGGACAGGACTTCTGTTTTTAAAATACGATACCGGTTTTCCGGTCTGAATCTTCAAGGATCCCGTTCGAACCCCGCATTCTTTAATAGAAAAAGAACGGATGATTAATTTAACCAGAGGAGTTACCTATGTCAGAAAAGAAAGGTTATTTTGAACAGGGGCGATGGGTTGAAGAGCCAATCACTGCAGCTCCTGCACCAAGCGAAACCCAGATTGAGGAAAAAATTTCCGGCGTTTCCACATCGGTGATGTCAGCCATTGACAATGTCGTAACCGTAACCCGGGACCTCGTGACAACTGAGGACGGAAAGCAGTATATCGAAAAAACCATCAAAGACACACGGACACAAATCCAGAAATCCTTTGATGATATCCTTTCCAAAGCAAAAGAAGAAGTTAAAAAAACCGTAAAACACGCAAAAAAATAATTTTTCTTCCCTTTTCTTCCCTTTTTATTGCGCAACCGGTTTTTCCGGATTATTTATTATTGTTGTAAAATCACGGCCACAATTAACCACACGCATCAAAAATCCGGAAGGATAGTATTTTATTTCGGATTGGATCACAGAAGCGGGATTCCGTACAGAATGGAGAGCAGAAGAATAATCACCGGTTGATGAACAAGGTAAATAACCAGGGAGTGCCGGCCCAGGAATGACAGGGGATTCACAACAAAATCCGGGAGCCGGCGAAGCGGGAACATCCGGGTTCCTTCCGGGTAGAGATACGATCCGATTCCCATGCCAATCAGCACAACACCAAACCACGGGAATAAGGGCGTATAATCGACCGACCAGAATGTCGCCGGGTGAATCCCGACAGGAAGGAACCAGATAACTCCGTATACTCCGGTGAGGAAATAGCCGGTACTTATGACAATCGCCCCAAGGAAAATATTGTATTTTTTGAAACCAAAGAAAAGCGGTGAGAGCATCACTGAAATTCCAATCAGGTGCAGGATGCCGAATATCACAAAACCTTCACCAAGATAAAGCCATGTCGCAAAGGTCACAAGCAGACCGAGACAGAAAATTCCTGCACCACGCAGGAGGTACTTTTGTATGAGCGGAAAACCTGACACTTTTTTTGCAGCACGGGCATGACTGATAATCAGAGATACACCAACGATGAAAAGGAAGAGTGATGCGGTGGCATAGGCAAAATACCGCCAGAACCCGGTCACGACATCAACCGGAATAATCCGGAAAAAATCGAGATCGAAAAGGGTATGGAATATAATCATCATCAGGATCGCAATTCCACGGAGCAGATCGATCTCCCATAATCGCGAGTCCTCATTCATAAGCATATATCGTTCCCGATTCTGATATGCATTTGTGAACGGGTCTGAAAATATCACGCGGATAACACATCATCAAGGTACGTGGATGTTCAGATTGCGATTGTTTCCTCATGATGTCAACTAATTTCCACCCGCATTTTCATATTATCCGGTTTGAAAAATAATATCCGTAGTGAAAGCAACGCTTCCATCATACACCAGCTCATAAAATCTGGAGGGATTGATTATGGATCTGAAAAAGATTGGAAATTCGGGAAACAAACTGGGTGCAGATGTGGATATGCTTGGGAAAGGTGCGAAAGGATTCAATAAAGATTTCATGGATTTCCTTCAAAAGTACCAGGTTATCGGGCTTGCAGTAGCGTTTGTGATAGGAACCGCTGCAACCAAACTCGTGAACTCGACGGTCAATGATATTATCATGCCCCTAGTCGCGGTTCTGATACCCGGAGGGGAGTGGCGGACCGCGGTCTTTGAAATTGGACCAATCAAATTTCTTCTCGGCGATTTTGTCGGGGCCGTCATTGACTTTGCTATCATCGCCCTTGTTATATTCATAATTGTAAAATACATCATGAAAGGAGATACAGCAAAAAAAGTCTGACTTTTTCCGGGAGTATTAAGGTAAATACAGGAAAATCCAGGGAAGATACCGGACATTTTTTTTGATCCGTGACGAAAAAAGGGGTTCAGAGAAGTTTTGAGCCGGCTGTTGGGCCGGGTTTGCACTCGAACACTTCGGTAATTTTGACAATAACAAGCGACCGGGCCGGAAGGGCCGGGTTCTTGATATTGAGTTTTGCTTTCATCTCGTCATATTCCTTCCCGCTGGTTTTAATGGAGGTTACGCCCTTGATCTGGTAGCATCCCTTGATTTCCGGGCCCCAGATATAAATCGCGATCTTAGGGTTGACACGAAGGTTCGAGATGGTCTTGTTCATGAAATTGTCCGTGATCCAGATCGTATCATCACTGACCAGCTCAACAACACCCAGGGGCACAACATTGGGAGTACCGTCTTTTGATGCTGTGGCGCACGGGAAAATTTTCATCTTGGTAAAGGCTTCTTTCATCTCTTCAGTCAGTTTTACCATGGTTTTTTCACCAACCATTGCTTAAAACTCCGTTCGTATATACTTTAGGGTCATAAAAGTGAAGCAGTCGATTCCGGTAACCCGGACTCTCATTATCTGGTTGTGTTGAACATTGAGTTGAAAACCGCGAAAAACGAACGTAAATTTTTAAAACGGGATACATGCATTAAAACAGAAGAATTCAGGAAAAAATGCGAGGGATGGGTGCTCTTTTTTGGAGGTCAAATCTCTGTTTTCCTTGCCTTTCATGACAAAACCTCCATTTTACGCAGATATTTCCGCACCCGGAGTAAATAAAGTTTTCAGTCGGTAGCTAATTGCGGGCCGGTTTTGATCGAAAAACGCGTTAGTTGGGTACAGACAAAACGTGGAGTTAGTCTATCTATTAATTAAAATGGCAATTTTCGTGTGCAGTTAGAACGATAGAAATGTCTCAATTATTCTCCGTATTTGTTGGAGGCAGTCGTTGTTTGTTCAAGAAATTAGAAGACCAAAAAAAAGCATTTAAAATAGTTCACGAAATCGCTCATAAGTTTTCATTCATAGTACTAAATTAAAACCTAAGCCGATTTTTCCTTTGTCTTCAGAATTTTATACCCAAGTATTAGTACTATAATTGCGACTACGAGGGCTCCACCATACGATAGCGTTTGTGTACCTATTATCATACCAACGACATTTATTATTACAAAAACTAGGGCTGCAAGAATTCCACATCCGGGCCAATCTTTTAGCGCATACCCCAGAAACGAATAATTCTTGAGGATTTTTGAGAAAATCCAACCCAGAACCACAACCACAACAAGAAGCTGAATGAATGCTTCAAGTAATTGTAATGGAGAGGTTGCACCATACAAAAATTCAACTGCAATTATTTCGAAAATAGAGACCATACTTACACCCTCGTTTTATCTAATTAAGGAAATATTTTTTTATTTGATATTTGGCGATGTGGTTATGCCCAGATTACGAATAGGCGCAGAATAATTTAGTATCAATTGGCTCTATCGAAACTAAGTGAGATAGTCTTAATATCATCAATTTGATCATTCTTGATAAGTATGTAAGCTGTATAGGGGTATTCTTGATCCATTTTCAGGGTTTCTATTGAACTTTTCACTGGAAATTTCCAACCCCCATAGTGGACTAGTAGAAGGGGACAACTAAAATTGAGGGTACAACCGTTTTAATTTGATCCTTGCATTTTCCGAAGTAAACTGCCAGACGACCGGTTTCTGGCTGTGATTTCTGGCGGATTCCCACTTTTTTGTTTCCCGGATAAGCAATTCCAGATTATCCAATCTTCGATCAAGACATTGTCGGGTTAAAGCGCTCAATTCTATTTCGGCGGTGTTGAGCCAGCTCCCATGTACAGGTGTGTTGTGGATCTCCAGGCGTTTGACAAGAACCGATGCTTCTTCTGGAGGGAACGCCTCGTAAAATGCCCCGATGGTATGTGTATTCAGGTTATCACAGACAAGAATTATTTTTCTGGCGTTCGGGTAATCAGTCTCCAATAATTCCCTGACTTCGTGAGCCCAGTCCACTTTTTTCCTGTGTCTGCGGGGATTGACTCTCCTCCATCCTTTCAGAGGTTCAGTGAAGAGAAATATTGAGGCAGTTCCATTTCTGGTATACTCATAGTCGTATCGAAGGGGATATTGAGGAATAGCCGGCAAAGATTCCCGGGTGTCTCCGAGTAACTGGACCGGCTTTTCATCCATGCAAATCAAGGGAACATCCGGATCATAGGGACGTTGATACAGGTCCAGAATGTCTTCCATGTGCGCAACAAATTCAGCGTTTTGTTGCGGTGGAATGACCCAGCATTGCCGCAGGTGA